>Ga0182033_10000026_pt1 | contig 56414 bp, 48 predicted proteins | sample tim00Cox0000000H_FD_125968 | JGI IMG/M metagenome (GOLD analysis project Ga0182033, IMG submission 125968) | Lab enrichment of tropical soil microbial communities from Luquillo Experimental Forest, Puerto Rico - timezero.00C.oxic.00.000.00H | ecosystem: Environmental > Terrestrial > Soil >...
CGTGATCGTCGTGTTCCCGACGATCATTCCATCGACACGACGTTTGCGAGCGATGCCGACAACATCATCGAGTTCGGACAATGTGAGATCCGGCGCAATTTTCAGGAGGATCGGTGTCGGGCCCGTGCGTGATCGCGTTCTTTCGCGTGCATCGATCACACGCGCCAACAAATCGTCGAGCGCATTCGCCTGCTGCAAATCGCGCAGACCCGGCGTATTCGGTGATGACACGTTGACCGTAAAGTAGCTGGCGACGGCGGAAAGCGTTTCGATCAGCCGGACGTAATCCTCAGCGCGATCTTTCGCGTCGCGATTGGCTCCGATGTTGACGCCAACGATCCCACCCACGCCGCGCCGCGCCGCGAGCCGCATGTGCACTGCGGCCGCGCCCTCGTTATTGAACCCCAACCGATTTATGACAGCCTGATCGCTCTCGAGGCGGAACAGACGCGGTCTCGGGTTGCCGGATTGGGGCCGCGGTGTGACCGTTCCAACTTCAACGAAGCCAAATCCGAGCCGCAGCAGCGCGTCAGGGACCTCCGCGTTCTTGTCAAAACCGGCCGCAAGACCGATAGGATTCGGAAACTTGAGTCCGAAGGCGCGCACGGCTAGTTCGTCCCCGTCGGCCGGCGCCTTGGCGATGGGCATGATCCGCAGCGCTTTGATGGCAAGCCTGTGCGCGTCTTCGGGATCGAGCGCACGCAGGAACGGTCGCGACAGGCGGTCGAAAAGACCGATCAAAAGGCGAGTCTCCGTTGCATGACGGCCCGACCCTATCGGCGACGGCGGGGTTTTTTCAAGGCAGCCACCAAAGGAAACGGTTGCGACAGGGGGTCCACTCAAGGCTATAATTCCTATCCTGTCTGACTCACAGTTACAGCCGGTGCGAGCGTCCATGCCCATGCTTAGCCACAGCCAAATCTGGACAGCCATCGATCGTTTGGCCGCGCGCGCCAAGATGACGCCGTCAGGCCTTGCGAAAAAGGCCGGCCTCGACCCGACGACGTTCAACAAGTCCAAGCGCGTCACCCCGGAAGGACGACCGCGTTGGCCTTCGACAGAATCGGTCGCCAAGGCGCTTCAGGCGACGAGCACCAAGTTCGACACGTTCGTGACCCTGATCAGCGACGGCGGCAAGGCGACGATGCATAGCGTGCCGCTCATGGGTTTCGCGCAGGCCGGTGCCGGCGGATTTTTCGATGACGGCGGCTTTCCGGTCGGCAAGGGCTGGGAGGAGATCGCCTTTCCCTCGGTGAACGACGAACATGCTTACGCCCTGGAAATCTCAGGCGACTCCATGAAGCCCGCCTATCGCAACGGCGACGTCATCATCGTTTCGCCAGGAGCTACTGTACGAAAAGGCGATCGCGTCGTGGTCAAGACCAAAGACGGCGAGGTCATGGTCAAAGAACTCAAGCGCAAGACCGTAAAAGCCGTCGAGTTGAAGTCGCTCAACTCTGACCATCGCGACCGGACACTGCCGACCGTTGATATCGTTTGGCTCGCGCGTATCGTCTGGGCGAGCCAGTAGTCCGATCCGTCAAGCGGATCGCGCCAAGGCGCCATCGATCATATCGACGGTGTTCTGCAGACCGTAAAGCGCGACGAACGAACCGAAACGCGGACCTTTTTCCTGACCCAGCAACACTTGATAAATCAGGTTGAACCAGTCGAGTGATACGCCGGGCTTGCCATCCTTTGCCTTCTTTTTCTGATCAAGGAATGGCTCGCGGCGGCCGACCTCGTAGACCACGTTCTGGATCTCTTCGGCGCTGGCCTCGGGTTTCAGCTGCGAAAGAGCATCACGCAGGTCGATCAGTGCAGCGCGTTCAGCATCCGTAGGTTCGCGGAATCTTTTTTCCGGTAACACAAAGTCACGGAAATAATGAATGGCGTATTCGACCAGCTCATTCAGCTTCGGATGCGTTTTGGGCGTGACACCCGGCCGGTAGCGCCCGATGAAACCCCACAAGGTCTCGGCATTCTCGGCATTAGACGAAGAGACGAGCGTCAACAGCATGTTGAACGCGATCGGCATGTCAGCCTTCGGAGGCTTGCCGGAGTGAATGTGCCAGACCGGGTTCGAAAGTTGCTGCCTCGAATCCTGCCGTTCGAAGCGATCGAGAAATTGATAGTACTCGTCGACATTGCGCGGGATGACGTCGAAATAGAGTCGCTTGGCCGCCTTCGGCTCGCGATACATGAACAATGACAGGCTTTCGGGGCTTGCGTAGCGCAGCCACTCTTCGATGGTCAGGCCGTTACCTTTTGATTTGGAAATCTTCTGGCCCTTTTCATCGAGAAAAAGCTCATAGTTGAATCCCTCGGGCGCGACACCGCCAAGTGCACGACAGATCTCGCCCGACAGTTTCACCGAATCGATCAGATCCTTCCCGGCCATCTCGTAGTCGACGCCGAGCGCCACCCAGCGCATGGCCCAATCGGGCTTCCACTGCAGCTTGCAGCGACCGGCCGTGACTGGCGTCACGATCTGTTCTTTGGTGTCAGGATCCTCATAGGTGATGGTGCCGGCTTTTGCATCGTGCGCCGTAACCGGAACTTGCAGAACGATTCCGGTTGTTGGCGACACCGGCAGGAATGGCGAATAGGTTGCCGCCCTCTCCTCACGCAACGATGGTAGCATGATCGCCATCACCTCGTCGAAGCGGGAAAGCGTCTTGAGCAAGGCTTCGTCGAAACGACCCGACTTGTAGCATTCGGTCGACGACATGAATTCGTATTCGAAACCGAAGTGATCCAAGAAGGCGCGTAACCGCGCATTGTTATGCTCACCGAAGCTCGGGTGCGTGCCGAAAGGATCAGGCACCTTTGTCAGAGGTTTGCCGAGATGCTTCTCGAGCAGCTCCTTGTTCGGCACGTTGTCCGGGACTTTGCGCAGCCCATCCATATCGTCGGAAAAAGCAATCAAGCGCGTCCAGATCTTGTCGTCGGTCAGGACACGAAACGCGTGACGCACCATGGTTGTGCGGGCGACCTCGCCGAACGTCCCGATGTGCGGCAGGCCGGATGGGCCATAGCCGGTCTCGAAGATCACCTCGTCCTTAGGGTGCTTTTTGAGCCGCGCAACGATTTTGCGCGCTTCTTCGAACGGCCACGCATTTGACTGCTCGGCCAGTTGGCGCAAGTTGGTAATAGTTTCGTTCACAGACAATCTCCGGGGCGCGGACACTAGAAATGCCGCCGCGTCACGTCAAATGCTCGCCGCTCAAAAAGGGCTGACCGGGAAATAGCGCAGCCACAGGTCTGTGAAACGCCCCTTTTCCCACAAGCGGAACAGTGCCCAGTTGAAAGCCTGCCGCAACAAATCGTTGCCGCGCCTCACCGCTATTCCAACGCCCTCACCGAAAAACCGGCTTTCCAGATAGGGCCCGCCACGGAAAACGCAGCAGTTGGCCGAGTCGGTCCCATTGAGCCAGAAGGCAAGCGAAACCCCGTCACCGAACAGAAGGTCGACCTCGCCACGCTTGAGGGCAAATCGCGCAGCGTCGGCATCGGGAAAAGGTCGCAGCTCCGCTTCCGTGAAAAGTGCTTTCAGGAATGCTTCGTGCGCGGTGCCTGCGACAACCGCAATCTTTTTTCCTTCGAGCGCTTCCGGGCGGATGTCCTCGATTGTGCTGTCACGGCGCGAAACGAACCGAGCCGGCGTGCGGTAGTACGGATCGCTGAAATCCACGCGCGCTCGCATTTCCGGAGTAGCGGCAATCGAGGCGATCACGGCGTCGCCGTTGTTGCTGTTGAGCGCACTGATCAAAGTATCGAACCGGCGCATTTGGACCGTGCAGGCCACCTTGAGCTCCTCGCAGATCATCCGCGCGAGATCCACGTTGAACCCGATAGGTGCTCCGTCAGGTCCGGCATAGTTGAAGGGGGGATAATCGATCTCCGTTAAGAACCGGATTATGTTGATGCGGGAAAGATCCGGCCTTTCCGGCCGACGGCGGGGATCCCAAAACCCGGGTACTGCCATCGGGTCCGCGGTCGCGGCGGCGGAACCTGGCGGCGTAGATGCGGCTGGCGGAGGTGAACTGGGCGTCGTCGCTTGTGCGTGTGCCGCAGCCGGGGCCAAAGTCGTCAATATAGTGACGAGAGCGTACGCCGCGCCGCGCCAGCACGTAAGTGAATGCAGCCTCATCCGACGGTCCTTAACCTCGAATCGTGGCGACCATAGCATCGTCGGAGCAGCGGGCCAGTCATAATCACGCATCATGCGGTCGGTTGGCCGCCATCAAGCGCCCGTCAAACGTTTTGCAATTTCGTGGACCGGCATCTTGACAAGATCCTTGTCCACCTCGGCGCGCACCGCCCCTTTAACGGCATGCGAATAAGACGGACGGATCATCCCCAGCGCGCGCGGTGAGGCGACGATAATCAGCGATTTCGTTCTCCCAGACGAAAGCGCTTCCTCGAGATGCTGCGCCAACTGCGTGAGAAATGCCCGTTCGGCTTGATCGTGCCAATCGGTCTGTTCAACCGCGCTTCGCGCGCTGCCGACAGAATTGAATGTGCGGCCCGGCGCATCCGTTCCAATCAGATGTGTCGCCAGATCCTTCTGCTCAAAAACCTGAACCGTCTTGAGGTTGGGGGCCCTGATGTCGCCCGCATTTTCCAGAACCAGCGCCTTTGCCCCATCGCAGACCACAACCCACTCTCCGTGCCGGATTAAAAGCGCCGTCATGGACCAACCTCCTTAAATGGACGCAACTAAAAACAGATAGTTACGGCCTCGGCATTTTGCCTGGACGAAATTGGTTTAGCCGGCCGTCAGTTCGTACCGTCAAGTAACCGTCGCGCGATGACCTGCGCCTGAATCTCGGCGGCGCCTTCAAAGATATTGAGAATTCGGGCATCGCACAGGATGCGGGAAACCGGAAACTCCAACGCGAACCCGTTGCCTCCGTGTACCTGTACGGCGTTGTCCGCCGCCGCCCACGCTACTCTAGCCGCCAGCAGCTTGGCCATGCCCGCTTCAAGATCGCATCGGCGGCCTGAATCCTTTTCCCGCGCGGCATGATAGGTCAGTTGACGCGCAATCATGATTTCCGCCGCCATCATGACAATTTTGTCGGCGACGCGCGGGAAACCGACGATCGGACCGCCGAACTGAACGCGATTCTGCGCATAGTCAAGCGCCTGTTCCATGGCAGCTTGCGCGACACCGATCGCTCGCGCGGCAGTCTGAATGCGCGCCGATTCGAAAGTCTGCATGAGCTGTTTGAAGCCGAGCCCCTCGACCCCGCCCAGCAAATTCTCGGCCTTCACCTCGAAGCCGTCGAAGGCTATTTCGTACTCCTTCATGCCGCGATATCCGAGCACTTCGATTTCGGTTCCGCTCATTCCCTTTGCTGGAAACGGGTTCTTGTCATCGCCACGCGGCTTTTCAGCAAGAAGCATCGAGAGACCGCGATGGCCAGCTTCTTTCGGATTGGTGCGCACAAGCAGCGTCATCAGATCGGCGCGCACCGGATGCGTGATCCACGTTTTGTTGCCATAGACTTTATAGACATTGCCCTCGCGAACCGCGCGCGTCTTGATCGATGCGAGATCCGACCCGGTGTTCGGTTCGGTAAAAACCGCGGTTGGAAGCACTTCTCCTGACGCAATCTTGGGCAGCCATTTTTCCTTCTGCTCAGCGGTTCCGCTGCCGAGAATCAATTCGGCGGCAATCTCGGAACGCGTACCAAGCGACCCCACACCGATGTATCCTCGCGACAGTTCTTCAGAAACGACGCACATTGATTCCTTGCCGAGTCCCATTCCTCCGAAGTCTTCCGGAATTGTGAGCCCGAACACGCCCAGTTCCGACATCTGTTTGATGATGTCGAGCGGAATGTAGCTGTTCGTCCGATGCCAGCCCTGCGCGTGTCCGATCACTTCGGCATCGGCGAACCGGCGCATTTCCACACGGATCGATTCCAGTGTTTCTTCGAGGCCGCAGACGCCAACGGTGATGCCATGGCTTGCACGTATCAACTCGATCAAACGTGCACGCCGTTCCGCGTTATTGCCGCCGGCGATCAGAGTTTCGGCTATCGGACCAAGGCGAGCGGCGATCTGGGCTTGGGACAGGCCGAGGTCGGACAACCTCACCACTTCGTTTTGACTCATCGGAATTCCGCCGGCGACTTGGGCAAGATATTCGCCAAGTCCGATGCGGATCAGCAGTTCCTCAAGCTCGCCGAGCGTTCCTTCGCCGGTCAGTCGTGCCGCATAGGACGCGAGTTGGCGGACGGCTTCGACATAGGTGGCGAGCCAGGCCAGGCCGTGGGTGGCACGTTGCTCGCGGTCGAACAAACGGCCGACGATACGTCCCTCGACCGTGACCTGCGCGCGTACCTTTGCCGTCGCCTCCGCCAGGAGTGCATCCAGGGAGGCACTGGCCTCTTGGGCAAGCTCGATGAGATCGGATTTTCCAGCTGAACGGGGTGCAGTAGCGGGCATCGAAAGCTCGTGGATAAAAATGGCCGGCAAAGTCACACTACGCGTGCACTGCACAAAAGCAAAGTTGCGTGAGAATTCAGGCTCTTGGGCCCGGCCCAGCGGCAGTCTTGGATCATCGTCAAAGACTTCAGTGTCAACCTCGACAACAACCTGGTCGTGAGTTTCGAGAAGGTGCACGCAACTGCGCTCAAGGCCTTGAAACGCTAACTGCATCCATCGATCAAAATCACACCGAAAACATTGAAGGACTACGCAAGGACCTGATGTGCCTGCGCGGGAATTTCAATGAATTGATGCAGGAACAGAAAACACTGGGCTTCGACGAGTCATCCGGTCTGCGAAGGAACCTACAGGTGGCCGGCAATGCCGTCGAGCGCATCATCAATTAGGACATGTCGGGGGCGGAAGCCTGGAAGCTCAAGTCCGCCAATTCTCAGCAGCGTCCAAGCAGCCTAGTTGGGTTGCAGGGCTTGCAAAGCGGCCCCCAATAGACGATTTGAAATAGATGCCGCCTGCGGGAGCATCTCTTGCGAGTTCTTAAGCGGTCAATGCAAATCGCAGACGACGCTTTTCGCCGTTTCATCGCGGACGACGGCTGGGCGATCGCGAGTCACATCGCATTGTCCACGCTGATGGCCATGTTTCCGTTCCTAATCGTGGTTGCTGCGTTGGCCGGTTTTTTCTTCGGATCGCAAGAACTAGCGGACGAGGCGGCGCGCCTGTTGCTTGAAGCCTGGCCGAAACAGGTTGCGGCGCCCATTGCTCTCGACGTCACTGGCGTGATGACCTCGACGCGCGGAGACGTGCTGACGCTCGGCGTCTTGTTCGCGCTCTATTTCGCCTCGAGCGGCGTCGAAAGCCTGCGCATCGGGCTTAACCGCGCGTACGACATCAAAGAAATGCGTTCGTGGTGGGTGCTTCGGCTTGAGTCGATTGTCTACGTGTTGGTGGGAGCCGTTGCGATCCTGGCTTTTTCGTTTCTGGTTGTCTTTGCCCCGCTAATCATCTCAAAGCTCATCCACTACGTGCCTGCACTCGAACAATTTGGAAGTACCATCACTCTTGCGCGTTACGCTGTCGCCGCATCGGTTCTCGTGATGGCACTGACGATCGTGCACCTTTGGCTGCCTGCTGGCCGGCGTTCTTTCGGACAGATCGCGCCGGGAATCATTGCTACTCTTTTGCTGTGGCTGGTCAGTGGCGCCGTATTCGGCCGTTATCTGGCCGACTATGCGTTCGCCTACGTATCGATGTACGCCGGCCTGGCATCGGCAATGGTGGCGCTCGTCTTCCTTTATATTTGCGCGTCGATTTTCATTTACGGCGGCGAATTAAATTCAGCGATCGCGCAGATGCGACTGAAAGAGCGCTAGCCACCCGACGCTTCAATCGCGTCGTCAAAGGTTCTCAGGCCGGTGCGCGGCGCGTTCACCATCACCGCCATATTTCCCGGGGGGTGTTGGTTTTTCCACATCTTCATATGAGCCAACGGTATCTTGTCCCAGGCGAAGACCTCGCTCATGCACGGATCGATGCGCTGCTCGAGCACGAAACGATTTGCCTGAGACGCCTGTTTGAGATGTGCGAAATGTGAGCCTTGGATGCGCTTCTGGCGCATCCATACATACCGCGCGTCGAAAGTGAGATTGTAGCCCGTCGTTCCGGCGCAAAACACAACCATTCCACCGCGCTTCACGACGAGACATGAAACGGGAAACGTCTGCTCACCCGGGTGCTCGAACACGATATCGACGTCGCGCTTGCCCGTGATGTCCCAGATGGCCTTGCCGAAACGTCTAGCCTCCTTCGTCCAGGTCGCAAACTCCGGCGAGTTCACGGCCGGCATTTGGCCCCAGCAGGTAAACTCCTTGCGGTTGATTACGCCTTTGGCACCGAGATTAAGGACATACTCGGTCCTCGACTCGTCGGAAATAACCGCAATAGCGTTAGCACCTGACGCCGCCACAAGCTGCACGCCGAATACGCCGAGGCCGCCCGAGCCGCCCCACACTAACACATTGTCACCGGGCTTGAGAGTGTGCGGCGAATGACCGAAGAGCATGCGGTACGCCGTCGCAAGCGTAAGCGTATAGCAGGCTGACTCTTCCCAGGAGAGATGATTCGGCTTGGGCATCAGTTGCCGCGATTGAACGCGGCAGAACTGCGCGAACGATCCGTCGGGCGTCTCGTATCCCCAGATCCGCTGCGAAGGAGACAGCAAAGGATCGCCACCGTTGCAGTCTTCATCGTCGCCGTCGTCTTGATTGCAGTGGACGATGACTTCGTCGCCGACCTTCCAGCGCTTGACCTTGGCGCCTACCGCCCAAACGGCTCCGGATGCGTCGGAGCCGGCGATGTGGAATGGATGCTTGTGGCCATCGAGCGGCGAGATTGGAACGCCGAGTCCGGCCCAAATGCCGTTGTAGTTCACGCCACCCGCCATGACGTAGACGAGCACTTCGTCGTCGCCGATCGGCCAGGTGGGTACGATTTCTAGCTGGAAAGATTGATCGGGCGGACCGTGCCGCTCCTTGCGGATGACCCAGGCATGCATTTTCTCGGGCACATGTCCGAGCGGCGGAATCTCACCGATTCCGTAAAGGTCCTTCAGTGGTGCGACAGCCCTCGCCTTTGCAACCGCCGGCATCGACGTCCTCCATTATCTATACAACACTCTGACGCAAATTATGTTGCGTCGCAATATTTCCGTTGTCGTCATAGAAAGCTGTTCCTGGACAACGCGTTACAAAGTTTTTGCCCCCGTTTTTGCGAATCGCGTGACGCGACCCTTAAGGGTTTTGCAATGCGCCCGGCCTAGGGCCTAGCTTGGCAATATCATTGCCGGAGCGGAATGGCGGTGGATATTCAATCCACCCTACCCTGGCCCATGCTCGCACCTTCCGGACTGGAAGCGTGCGCATGCCGACGACGTCGCCGTCGTGCACATGCGTCGCTGAGCTGCTCACCGACACCGGTAAATTGCCATCCACAGGCGTCGACGCGGCGCCCGGTTTGGTATTCAATTGTATTGATTGGCGGCCATCATCGGGGACGCGCCGCCCTTCGGGGGAAAAGCCATGTCATTGCAAGCTTTGATCATCCTCATCATCGTTGGGGCGATTGCCGGCTGGCTCGCCGGCATCATCGTCAAAGGGGTCGGTTTTGGCCTCGTCGGTAATATCATCGTAGGCATAGTGGGTGCATTCATCGGCAGCTGGGTGCTCGGTGCGTTGGGGGTTGCGATCGGCGGAAGTTTTGTTCGTGACATCATCAACGCGACGATCGGCGCCGTAATCTTGTTGTTCATAATAAGCCTTGTGAAACGGGCCTAATCAGCCCTTTCCACCCGCGCTCCGCTCCCCTCTGACCATTCACAGCCGGGCATACCGGTCGGGCTGAGCGATGTTGCGTTGCAGCAAACGCTGGGCCAAAATGGCTTGGTCAGGCTAGCGATGCACGACAAAACTCACCGCGATAAACCTTGGATTTTCCGCACCTATGCCGGCCACTCAACGGCTGCGGATTCAAATGCGCTTTATCGCAAGAACCTGGCCAAGGGGCAGACCGGCCTGTCGGTCGCTTTCGATCTGCCAACCCAAACCGGATACGACTCCGACCACGTACTCGCGAGAGGTGAGGTCGGCAAAGTCGGGGTGCCAATTTGTCATCTTGGCGACATGCGGGCGTTGTTCGACGGCATTCCGCTCGCAACGATGAACACATCGATGACCATCAACGCTACCGCGGCGTGGCTGATGGCACTTTACATTGCGGTCGCTGACGAGCAGGGCGCGCCTCGGAGTGTCCTGCAGGGCACCATCCAGAATGACATCATCAAAGAATACCTTTCGCGCGGCACGTACGTCTTTCCGCCTGCACCATCGATGCGGCTGATCAAGGACGTGATCCTGTTCACGACCAAAGAAATTCCGAAATGGAATCCGATCAACGTCTGCTCATATCATCTGCAGGAAGCGGGCGCGACGCCGGTGCAGGAGCTTGCCTTCGCCCTCGCGACCGCAATTGCGGTGCTCGACACCGTGAAAAAGTCGGGCGAAGTGTCGCCGGAAAAGTTTGGTGACGTCGTCGGGCGTATCTCGTTCTTCGTGAATGCCGGACTGCGTTTCATTACCGAACTGTGCAAGATGCGCGCCTTCACCGCGTTGTGGAACGAGATCACCCACGAGCGTTACGGCATCACCGATGCAAAGCAGCGACTGTTTCGCTATGGCGTGCAGGTAAACTCGCTCGGTCTGACTGAGCCGCAACCTGAGAACAATGTCGCACGCATTCTCATCGAGATGCTGGCAGTCACCTTGTCCAAGAATGCGCGGGCACGTGCCGTACAACTGCCGGCCTGGAACGAGGCCCTCGGACTTCCGCGACCATGGGATCAGCAATGGTCACTGCGCATGCAGCAAATCCTTGCTTACGAAACCGATCTCCTCGACTATGGCGATATTTTCGACGGATCGGGAGAGATTGCGCGTAAGGTTGATGATCTAAAACGGCAGGCCCGAGAAGAACTAGCCCGCATCGAAGCGATGGGTGGCGCGGTCGCTGCAGTCGACACCGGCTACCTGAAACAACAATTGGTCGAATCGAACACGGCGCGTCTCGAAGCAATCGAGCGTGGCGAACAGGTCGTTGTGGGCGTTAACAAATATCTTGAGAGCGAGACCTCGCCGCTGGCGGGTACCGCCGAATCTATTCTCACCGTATCGGACGAAGCGGAGCGCAGCCAGATCGATCGGCTAAAGACATGGCGTGCATCACGCGACAACGCGGCAGTCGCCGAGGCTTTGAACGAGTTAAAGCGAGCCGCGCGCGGTAACGGCAATATCATGCCGGCTTCGATCACCTGTGCCAAAGCGGGCGTCACCACCGGTGAATGGGGCTGGGCCCTTCGCGAGGCTTTCGGCGAATATCGCGCACCGACCGGTGTCGGCCGCGCGATGCGCAACGACGTCACCGGCCTCGACGACGTTCGGGCGGATGTAGATCGCGTCTCCCGCAAGCTGGGCCGTCGCCTCACTTTCCTCGTCGGGAAACCAGGCCTCGATGGCCACTCCAATGGGGCCGAACAGATCGCCGTGCGTGCTCGCGATGCCGGAATGCAAGTGGTGTACGAGGGCATCCGCTTGACTCCTGAGGAGATCGTTGACGCGGCGCGCAAGGAAAAGGCCCATGTCATCGGCCTGTCGGTCCTTTCAGGTAGCCACCTGCCGCTCGTCGAAGACGTCGTTGACCGCATGAAGCGAGCTGGCCTCGATGTGCCGGTGATTGTCGGCGGCATTATCCCGCCTGAAGACGCGGCCGAACTGGAGAAGGCCGGTGTTGCGGCGGTTTATACGCCGAAGGATTTCGAACTGAACCGCATCATGTCCGACGTTGTGCGGATCGTTGAACGCGCCAGCGGCGTCACGAACGCCTGATTTTCAGCAGACGAGCCTTGCGAGCACCTGCGCCAACTTGGCTGGGCTGACGGGCTTCACGAAATAATGGTTCACGCCAGCGGTGCGCGCGGCCTGCGCATCACCAACCCCGTCGTGACCGGAAATCGCGACCACCGGAGTCTGCCCGACTTTGCCCGGCAGCGCACGGATTCGGCGCGTGGCTTCGAGCCCGCCCAGTCCCGAAAGTGTCACGTCCATCAGTACGGCGTCGTATGCACCGCGTGTCACCGCATCAATGGCCGCTTCGCCCGTCTCTACAAAATCGACTCGATGACCGAGTTCCCGCAGAATCGTGTTCATCACGACCCGCCCATAGGGATTGTCCTCGGCGCAAAGGATGGCCAGCGGCCGCGCGGCCATCGCTGGCGCCTGCGTCCGCTCCGAGGAGGGATTCAAATCAGCATGATCCACGAGCACAGTCAGACGGAACGTCGATCCGTGTCCTTTTCTGCTCGTGACTTCGAGATCGCCCCCCATCGCCTTCGCAAGACGCTTGACGAAAGAAATACCAAGTCCTGCTCCGCCGTAGCGTTTTGCAATTTCCGCGCTCCCTTGCGTGAATGGACGAAATAGCTGTTTCAACTCGCCCGCGCTCATTCCAATTCCACTGTCGGTGAACATGAACACTAACCGCACGCGCTTGCGCGTTGCCGTTTCGGCATCGACCGTAAACAGAATACTCCCGACATCAGTGAACTTCACCGCGTTGTCGGCGAGATTTTCCAGCGCCGCACGCAGACGCAAGACATCTCCAGTAACCATGGCGGGAAGATCGCCTGCGATCCTTACCTCAGCCGTAAGTGCCTTATTGCTGGCGCGCGCCGCAAGTGTAGCGCCAACGACTTCTGCCAGCGCGCGCGGCGAGAACGGCTCGTTGCGAACCATGAGTCCGCGGACATTCGCTTTGGCGGCATCAACGATCAAGGTCGAGAGAGCAGCCAAATGATCGGCACCACTCTTGATCGCGTCAGCCCATTCGCGTTCGCGTGCGCCCAAATCAGACGAGGCCAGCAACTCGGCTAAAGCTACGATGCCAGTCAGCGGCGTGCGAATGTCATGCGCGATGCCCGCGAGTGCAGCTTCGACCGCAGTCGCCTGCACGCCTTTGCGCGCACGCGATGATGGCACACCCGTTCGCCTGGCAGATCTGGCCTTGACCTTCCGCTTGGACATTGTCTCCCCTACCCGGTCCGACAATGCCATGGATGCGGGGCTCAATCGAGGCCGGCCAGTCGGCGGATGTCAGCTGGATTCGCGCCTCTCGCACGAAGCTCCCGCAGGCCGGTAGCCTGCGTTGATTTCGACAGCTTGGTGCCATCAGCATCGAGGATAAGGCGGTGATGGTGGTAACGGGGTTGGGGCAACCCGAGGAGCTCTTGCAGAAGCCGATGGACGGCCGTGGCGTGAAACAGGTCGCGGCCACGCACCACGTCGGTCACGCTTTGCGCAGCATCGTCGACAACCACCGCCAGATGATAGCTGGTCGGGATCTCTTTGCGCGCCAGAACGACGTCACCCCAGATGGCCGGATTGATAACGATCGTCCCGGCTTCCCCACCGGGTCCTTCGCCGGTTTCCTGCCAGGTCAGCGGCCCGACCTGCTTGAGTGCGGCCTGCATGTCCAATCGCAAAGCATAGGGCTTTCCCGATTCTATGCGTCGCTTGCGTTCGTCGAGCGGAAAGATCTTTGCGTTACCAGGATAGAGAGGCACCCCGTCCGGATCGCGCGGCCAGAACCCCCGCACATCACGATCGGCAACCTGTCGCGTGATCTCGGCGCGACTCTCAAAACTCGGATAGACAAGATCCCTCGCCTCCAGTCGCGTCAGCGCGGCACGATAGTCTTCCCAGTGTTCGGACTGATGCCTGACTGGCCGTTCCCACCGGAAGCCGATCCACGTCAGATCCTCATAGATCGCCGCTTCGAATTCAGGACTGCAACGATCCCGATCGATATCTTCGATGCGCAAAAGCAGTCGCCCACTCCTCGCTCGAGCCATATCGGCGTTTAATACGGCCGACAGCGCGTGACCGAGATGCAGATAGCCGTTCGGCGACGGCGCAAAGCGGAAAACGGGTGGCATTGGTGTTATGTGGTCGCTTCGAATTTCGGACTTAGCTGGATTCTTGCTTCCATGCTAGCGAGCCACAGAATACCAAGGAAAGCATGACCTACTTTCTTCGCACCGAAATCGATTTGCAGTTGGGACTCGCGCAGCTGATCCTGGCAGATCCGCGCCTCAGGCCCGTCGCCGACAAAGCAGGAACTTTTGCCCTGCGTCGACGCGAGCCCGGATTCTCCGGACTCTGTGCAATCGTATGCGGACAACAGCTTTCGACTGCAAGTGCGGCCGCTATCCGCACTCGGCTGTTTGCAGCATTTGATCCGTTCCACCACGACACCGTACTGCGAGCGCGTACCGAAAAGCTCAAGCGCCTTGGTCTGTCGGCGCCGAAGATCAAATCAATTCGGGAAATAGGAAAGGCCGTCGCGAAAGGACGTATTGATCTAACGGCGGTCGGCAACATGGGTGCGGATGAAGCGCACGCCGCTCTGACCTCCCTTCACGGGGTAGGCCCGTGGACTGCCGACATTTATCTGCTGTTCTGTCTCGGCCACGCAGATGCGTTTCCTGCCGGCGATCTCGCGGTCCAGGAGTCCGCTCGCATTGCCCTTGGTCTACGCAAGCGCCCGGACGCGAAGGCTTTGGCGAAAATGGCCGAGGCCTGGCGTCCATGGCGAGGCGTGGCAGCGCATCTCCTATGGGCCTACTATCATGTGGTGAAGAAGCGTGACGTGGTTCCGGTTCAGCCGAATGGCGGGCCAAAAAAGACGGCCGGCAAGAATCCCAAGAAGAGGAAAAAGAAGAATGGCTGAACTCGACGGCCCGCGCCTCGCTCCGCGCACGGGACCTGCGCGTCAACTTGTGGTCTTCCTGCACGGCTATGGTGCTGATGGAAACGATCTGATTGAGATTGGACGTGCCTGGCAGGGTCTGTTGCCTTCCGCGGCATTTGTGTCACCGCACGCACCACGCCCTTGTGGGCAAGCGCCGGTTGGTCGCGAGTGGTTTCCGCTCACATTTCGTGATCCGGACGAACGTTGGGTTGGCGTCAACGCAGCAGCGCCTGCCCTGAACTCATTTCTCGATGCGGAATTGAAAAGGCACAATCTTCCTTCTTCCGCACTCGCTCTCGTCGGGTTCAGCCAGGGGACCATGATGTCACTTCATGTCGGCTTGCGTCGGCCGGTCGCGCCTGCGGCAATTGTCGGCTACTCCGGAATGCTCGTGACCCCGGAAAAAGGCGACCCCACTGTTTTCGCCGCTGAAATTCGAAGTCTTCCGCCTGTGCTGCTCGTGCATGGCGATGAGGACCAGCTCATTCCGGTTCAGGCGCTGTTCCATGCCGCACAGGGTCTGGCTGCGCTTGAGGTCCCGGTGGAATGGCACGTATCGGCGGGGATCGGTCACGGAATTGATCAGGAAGGCCTCCGCCAGGGTGGCGAATTCCTCGCCAAGCGCTTTGCCCGGCTCAAATAGCGGGCTTGCGGGTAACTCCCCGTGCCGGCTTCACAATCCTGTCACGCTGCCCTATTACTAGCGCGTCAGCTGCGTGGCGGCAGCGTTCCGAGGAGGTCGAGGAGCGTGGCTTGAACGTGCACGTTTCGCCCGGCGGTTTTCCGGCCCTGGTGCTCAACGCGGACTTCCGGCCGTTGAGCTATTACCCGCTCTCGCTGTGGTCCTGGCAGGACGCGATCAAGGCGGTTTTCCTCGAGCGCGTGAACATCGTCGCCAATTACGACCGCGCGGTGCATAGCCCTTCTTTCGAGATGAAGTTGCCGAGCGTGGTCTCGCTCAAGACCTTCGTGAAGCCTTCGACCCATCCTGCCTTTACCCGCTTCAACGTGTTCCTGCGCGACCGATTCGCCTGCCAGTATTGCGGCGATCGTGACGATCTCACGTTCGATCATTTGCTACCCCGCTCGCGCGGTGGGCACACGACCTGGGACAATGTGGTGGCCGCGTGCTCTCCCTGCAATCTGCGCAAGGGCAATCTCACGCCCAACGAAGCCAAGATGTGGCCTTCACAGATGCCGTTCCAACCGACGGTGCACCACCTGCACAGGAATGGTCGGCTCTTCCCGCCGAACTACCTCCACGAAAGTTGGCTCGACTATCTGTATTGGGACACCGAGCTGGAGCCGTAAGGCGCCACCGTTACATTGGAGCGATCCATGAAGCGCAAGCTGCACCGCTCCCGCAGCGGGCGAGCAATTTTGCTCGCAGTACCGGTCGTGGCTGCCCTTTGCGGCAGCGGCTCTGTCGCCGCCCAGTCTGGTCCTGCGTCCGCCGGACCTGTCGATCCTCAATTGATCGAGGATCTGGTCGCAGCGAACCGCATTCTCGCTGATCAGGGCGTGCTCGATGGTTGGGGCCATGTGAGCGTGCGCCATCCGCGCGACCCGAACCGGTATCTGTTGTCGCGCTCGCTCGCGCCCGAACTGATCACCGCGGGCGACATCATGGAATTCGACCTCGATAGCAATCCTATCGATCCCAAAGGTCGATCTCTTTATACAGAGAGATTCATTCACGGCGAAATCTACAAGCTACGACCGGATGTCATGGCCATTGTGCACACGCACGCGCCAGCATTGATCCCGTTCGGGATCAGCAAAGTCCCGTTGAAACCGGTCTATCACCGGTCTGCGTTCGTGGCAGCCGGCGTTCCTGTATTTGAAATCCGTGAACGTGCCGGTATGACCGACATGCTGATCCGCGACCAGGCACTTGGCCGCGCGCTTGCCGACGCGCTGGGAAATCACCCGGCAGCGCTGATGCGCGGCCATGGCGCGGTGATTGTGGGCCCCTCGATTCAGCGAGTCGTGGGGCGAAGCATCTTTCTTCCCCTCAATGCCACACTGCAAATGCAGGCGACAGCACTCGGCGGCCCGGTGACCTATCTCGATCCCCAGGAAGCAAAGAAGATCGAAGAACGGGAGGGTTACGGTTTAGGCCGGGCCTGGGAAGCATGGAAGCGCAAGGCGCTGGCAAAGCCGTAAACTCGGCCAGGTACCGACCTTGTTTTGGAACAAACATCGCCTATATGTGTTTGAGCGGTGATGTAGAGCCAACAGCTCCATCATCGAGCGGCCACGAATATGCAGTGGGCGACGCCGGATGTACGCGCGCCTCGCAATTCGTGGTCGTCAGTTTTTTGCCGGCTTGCGTCCCGGTTTTAAGCCGTTCCTTGTCGTAACCGGCAATGCGTTTGTAGCCTTCCGACAGAGCCATCAGTTCTTCGCGGCTGATCACGTCGTCGATATTCTTGAACGGCTTATCGCCAGTGCGACGATAGACTTCGTGCAAAATCGCGTCGGGAGGGGCCTTCCGGTTTGCGAGTACGACCTCGCTCGTCGCCGGTAAACGCTTGGCCTCATAGGCCTTGAGCGCAGCAACCGCATCGGGATTGGCGACAAGTGCGTCGGCCAGCGCGCGACAGTCCAAAATGGCCTGTGCGGCGCCATTTGCTCCACGCGGATACATTGGATGCGCAGCATCGCCCAGAAGCGTTAGGCCACCGAAACTCCATCGCGGCAACGGATCCTGATCGACCATCGGATATTCAAGGATCGCGTCGGCGCTGCTGATGAATTTCGGTACGTCGAGCCAATCGAAATGCCAGTCCGCCATTGCCGGGAGAAAGTCTTGCAACTTGCCGCGTCGGTTCCAATCGCGCGCCTGGTATTGCGGTGTCTCGATGTCACACACCCAGTTCACAAGCTGCTTTCCATCCGCATCAACGTTGTTTCGGATGGGATAGATCAAAAGCTTCGCCGGATGGTGCCAGCCGATGCGGATCATGCTGGCGCCCGAAAGGAACGGCTTCCAGCGCGTAACCCCGCGCCACATGTTGATGCCGGAATATTTCGGCGGGCCCTCGTTCGGGTAGAGCTGCTTGCGCAGCACCGAATGAATGCCTTCTGCGCTCACGACGACGCTGCCGCGCTGCGACGGCAGCGGCTTACCCAAAACGTCCTCGAAATGTGCCATTGCTTCGGGCCCGTCATTTTCGACGCGCGTGCATCGCCAGCCAATGATCACCTTATTCGCCCCGGCCCGCTTCACGAACGCGTCTAGCAGGACCATCTGCAGGTCGCCGCGATGAATGGAGAACTGCGGCACGTCGTAGCCGGCGAAACGGCCGGCCGGTTCGCTGTAAATGAATTGGCCGAACCGGTTGTAGAAGCAATACTCGCGAGTGGTTACGGCCACGTTCGCGAGCGCCTCTTCGAGACCGAGCGCACACAACTCACGTGACGCGTGAGGCAGGATATTGATACCCACCCCGACCGCCTTGAGTTCAGGCGCCGCTTCGAAGATCCGGCATGCAATTCCGGCGCGGTGGAGCATCAGCCCCAGCGTCAACCCGCCGATGCCCGCGCCGATAATCAGAACTTCCATGATGATCAACCTTTTGCAATTTTTTTTAGCGGGAACGCCTCTGCTGCGCCAGCGACTCCTTGAATCCCCAGGCCGCGATTGCCGCAAGAAACAGCGACACCAAAACATCGTAGCCGGCGAGCGAGATGCCCAGGAAGCGCCAGGCGGCCTCGTCGCAGCGAACGATTCTGATGTTCTGAAGTCGCTTGAGCATATCATTGGCCGAACCGAGACTGTTGATCGGTCCTGAACAATCTGCGGGACCCGGCCAGAACTTCCATTCGACGCCGGCGTGGTAGGCAGACAATCCGGCGTTCCAGAGCATGACCGCGGCGATAACTGCAAAGCCAGCGATCATAACCTTGCTGGACGCTCCGTAGTTCGCGCCAAGCCAAAGCAGCGCCGCAAGCGGAACACCGACGTAGAAAGCGTTGCGTTGATCGAGGCAGAGCGGGCACGGCGGATACCCAAGCACGTGCTGGAAGAAAAGAACGCCACAGATCGTCAGCGAACCGATGATCACCACAATTGCCGAGGCAGCGGCAGGCGGGTCGCGGCGAAGCAGGGCCACAAGACTGTCCATGATAGGAGTGCCTGCCAATGGGTTAATGGTGCCGGTGGTCGGGGTCGAACCGACACTCCTTTTGGGAACACGATTTTGAGTCGTGCGCGTCTGCCAATTCCGCCACACCGGCCGGGGCGCTTAGCTATAGCGTCAAGTCGCTGAACAGCCAAACAAAATTAAGGGCGTTGCCTTTCGCGATCCGGCACTTTGTGCACGCGCGGATGACGCCGTAACATCGCCCGGAAAGTTACCGTTCAAGGAGTAGCCTCAATGAACGAAGAAGCCCTGAATATGTCGTTGCGCAAATTTCTCAAGGTCGTCGGCGTCACATCGCAGCAGGAAATAGAAAAGGCAATCCGCGCGGCAGTCGCGGACGGTCGGCTGAAGGGCAACGAGACGATCAGCGCCCAGATGGTCCTCACCATCGGCAAGGTCGGCCTCAGCCACAAAATGGACGGCGAAATCGCACTCAGCTAGCGCGACATCCGCCTTTCTACAATCCGGCGCGGGCTTTTTGGTAGTAGGACAGGTCGAGATATTTTTCCGGTGACGCTGGCGTTCCACCTTCGAACTGTGCGCGCAGCTTGAGCACGTTGTTCACTCCGTCCATGTCGATTGCGCCGTCACGATTGAAATCATTTTTCGTGCCGTCATAGGACAGCGCCGCGATGTCTTCCGGCAGTTTGAGACGCTCGACGAGCAAATTGACCGCCTCGGTCTTGTTTTTCGGGTCGAAGCTCCAACGCAAGGCCTCGATATAGGCTTCAAGATACTTCACTAGGGTGTCTGTGTTGGCCGCGCCCCACGACCGCAAGACAAACGCGCTCGTTCCCTGGTACGCGCCAAGGGCAGCGGCAGCGGTGCCCATGTCCTTCAGGCCCGCCTTTTCAGCACGGATCGAAAAGGGAGGATTCAGCATGGCCGCGACCATCGCTTTATCTTTCGTCATCGCTTCCAGGCGAGACCCCGTTCCGCCGACCCGCTTGATCTCGTAGTCGCCTTTGTTGAGCCCCTTCTGGCGCAGCATCTCGTAAAGCTGGAATGCGTAAGCCGTGTTGACGGCGTCGACGGCAACTGTCTTGCCTTTGACATCGGCAAGCGACTGGATCTCGGGCTGGACAACAAGATGATTGAAGCTGTTGTCCCCTCCCAGCACCACGGCGATATCGACGTTGGCCTTGTCCTTCAGAGCAAACGCGTTATCGACAGCTGAATGCGCGATCTGATAGCGGCCTTCCGCCAGTCCATTGCGTAACTCGTCGGAATTCGGGGTGAATTTAATTTCGACATCCAGGCCACGCTTGGCGTAGAAACCCTTCGCCTGCGCTGCGAACATCGGCAGGTTCTGCACTCCTGGAAATACGATGACCGTAAGCTTGTTGCTGTTAGAACGCGCCTGCTGCGGAGAAGTCGCGAGAAGGAGTGCCGCCACTGCGACGAACAGATACTTCGACATGTCGTCTCCCTGATATCGTTCTTATTTAATGCCGTGGAATCATAACACCGGTTCGGCGCCGACATTCCGTCGGCCGAATGCCGCTTCCATCTCACGCCGCACCTTCACGGCGGAATCGTTCGGATCGTAGCTTACATCAGACCATCGAAGAGGCTGTCCCTCGGCAATGTCCTGCTTCAGCTTGACATTGTGGGCCAGCCCAAGCGGAAGCAATTCATGCCTGAGGGAAAGATCGGCCGGCGTCTGCTTGCCCCAGACGCAGAAGCCTCCCTCGCCATCCAACATCTCACCAGCTTTCAGATCACGCTTGGCAGTAGCGACGACGTCGGAACGAAAGCCCGTCGGCGCACCTGTCGGCTCGTTGCGGAGTGCCGCGCTCGCAACCGAAATGCCGAGCTCGAGCCCGATCATATGAATCGGTCGGTAGAGCGCTGCGTATTTGCCTGACTTGTCCGGCAACATCGCATATTCCTTGAAGCACCGGCGCGCATAGTCGGTATCGCCCTCGAAGACAACGTAAGTACCGAGCGCGAGATGGTGCGGAACATCGCGTCCATCCCGGTAGACGGAGGACGTCACCTCGGTGACACCAGCTTTTTCGAGCGTGCCGCCATTACTTCTCGGCTTGCAGATTTCGGCAAGCTCGAAACGAGTGGCTGGCGGAAAGCCGAGACCATTCGACTGCGGCAGCAAACCCGTCGCGTTGCAAACTGCCGTCATTTCGATGCCCGACTTGGTTCCATCGACAAAGGAGTTGAACATTTTCGGATTGATCGATTTGCGATCAGAAATCTTCAGGTATTTGTCGAGAATGTTCCAAACATTGTCGGGATTTGATTTGTGATAGTGCGGCTCGTAGCGCGTGCCCTTCCCCGCGCAAATAACTCTGAACCCCGCGGCGCGCGCCCAGTCGACATGTTCGCAAATCAGCGCTGGCTGGTCTCCCCAAGCCAGGGAATACACGACCCTCGCTTCCTTCGCCAGGCGCGCGAGCAACGGCCCCGCCACCGCATCGGCCTCGACATTCACCATGACGATATGTTTGCCGTTACTGATTGCACTGATCGCGTGCTGAATGCCGGCGCTAGCTACGCCGGTCGCTTCGACAATGACTTCGATATTCGGATCGGAAATCAGCGCGGCAGCGTTGTCGGTGACAAGCGTGCTTCGCTTCTTGTGAGCATCGGCAAGCGAGCAGGCGGCATACATTTCGTCCGGCCAACCCGCGGTTCTCAGCTGAGAGCGAGCGCGACCAACGTCAAGGTCGGCAACGCCGACAAGATGCATCCCTTGCGTGAGCCGCGCCTGCGCCATGAACATTGTGCCGAACTTGCCGGCGCCTATCAGGCCGACGATCACGGGCCGCCCGGCAGCATCACGCTCCAGCAGTTTGCTATGAAGGTTCATGCCGAAACGGAAACACAAGCCCGACGGCGACACAAGCGCGGCAGGGACCTATTGGCACAATGCCCGGGAAACGAATGTATCGGTCGTACACTCGGGCCCGCTCGATCGCCCGGACATATAGACCTTCACCGGACAAACCTCTGCAGTCGTCATGTCGAGACTCTTGCCGGAGCCGAAACCTTTCGCCTTGCATATCGTATTGGCCGCGGCGACACAGTCGGGAGCACCATTCGGTGCCAGCTGGCATTTTTCATGGCCGTTAATAGCGCGTGCCGTCGGTATGCGCGCGACAGCACCCGCCGCGTCCCTGGCGCCTTCCACCGTCGTTTTCGCGGCATCGCCGGCAGCGTTGCTGAAACCTTCGACTCTTTTGCGCGCGTCCTTGAACGACGCGCTCACATTTGCAGTCTGTTCCTCAAGCCAACGGCTGACAGACCCGAAAAAACTTTCGCTCTGTTGCGGCTTTTGATTTGGGGCTGCTGCCTGGTCCTGCGCGTTTGCCAAGGCCGGAATCAGAACCAGGCCGGCAATAAACATGAAACCGGTTACGAACGAAACCGCGCAACGATTTTGGCAAAAGGTCAAAGCCCGTTCCGTGCCCATAGCTGGAAATTTGCGGCACGCCCTTCCTCAGATCAAGTATAGCGCAACCACGATGCCAACGATAATCACCGCGGCCAGGAGAAATATCCATAGACCCAATCGTTTCTCAATAATATGACGCGCCCGGTCGCCATAGCGGTGCAGCAGAAAGGCCAGCACGAAAAAGCGGGCGCCGCGCGTAATAACTGAAAAAAGCAGAAACAGCCCAAGATTATAGCCGGCGAACCCCGATGTAATCGTCACGACCTTGTACGGGATCGGCGTGAGCCCTTTGAGAAGAATTATCCAGGCGCCCCACTGGGCGTAGGCTTCGCGAAATGCCTCAACCTTGTCGCCGTATCCATACAGACTGATGAGCCAGGCACCCACCGAGTCGTAAAGCAGCGCACCAATGCTGTAGCCGAGCAGGCCACCTAAGACGGACGTCACCGTGCACCAGGCCGCCATGACGTAGGCCCGCTCGGGGCGCGCCAGCGCCATTGGAATCAACATTATGTCCGGCGGCACTGGGAAAAACGAGCTTTCGGCAAACGATACCGCGCCCATCGTCCACAATGCGTGTGGCTTGTGAGCGGCGGCGAGACACCAGTCATAAAGACGGCGCAGTAATGAGCGTGGCTCGGTGGCCTCTACGGTCATCGACGTACTCGTGAGGAGAATTGTGACGGATCAGCGGCGCTTGCGGATGCGCCTTGTCTCCAGCGCGATTACCTTACGTCGCGGCGAACCGTCGACCAAATCCTTTGGCACCTTCTCGGCAATGCCAAACATCAACTCGCGGCGGCGCATCTCGGCCCAGACCTCGTCGGGACGTACCCCTGCGTGAACCCACAGGACCACGAGATTGTAAAGGAGATCGGCACTTTCCTTGACCACGGCTTCGGGCTGACCATGCATGGCGTCGATGACGACCTCGACCGCTTCTTCAGCGAGCTTCTTGGCCATCTTCGCACGACCGGCGCGCAATAGCCGGGCGGTTCGCGATTTTTCCGGATCGGAGCCGCGAACAGCAATTACAGCGTCGTAAAGCCGGGCGACCGAATCAGTCACAAATCCCAGATTACCCGATCTCCGCGCAAATCCGGTTAACGCAGGTGACAGCCGTCGCTATCGCGCGGTACGGGACTGCGGTCACGGTTATCGCTCGTTTAATAGAGAAAATAGGTCCAAAAAGCGGCGTTTTCAGCCGAAATGACGACTGAGCGGCGCCGAAAACGGCAGTTTCAGCGATCATCTTCCGAGAGAAGTGTCGCGTTCCCACCTGATGCCGCCGTGTTCACTGTCACCACCTGCTCTGCGGCGAAGCGACCCAGGTAATGAGGACCGCCCGCCTTAGGGCCTGTCCCAGACAGGCCACTGCCGCCGAACGGCTGAGATTCGACGACGGCGCCGATCATGTTCCGATTAACATAGACATTGCCGTGCGGCAGTCGCTGCGCGACGCGCGCGACCGTTTCGTCAATACGCGAATGGATGCCAAGTGTGAGCGCGGTGCCGTTTGCCGCAATGTCATCGAGCAGTTGATTGAGTTCACCCGCACGCCACCGGACAACATGCAGGACCGGCCCAAATACTTCTTCTTTCAGTTCCCGTGCGCTGCCGAGTTCGACGATGGCAGGCGCTACATACGTGCCTCCTTCGGGGAAAAGAGCATCGAGCCGGAATAGTACAGCGCCACGTGTTTCCATAGCTGCCACCCAGCGATCGAGCTTTTCTTTTGCCTCGCTGTCGATCACCGGACCGATGTGAGTTGAAACGTCGCGGGGATCACCAAGCTTGAGCTCCTGCGCGGCGCCCGCGACCATCTCAATCACGCGATCAGCCACGTCTTCCTGCACGCACAGTAGTCGCAAAGCCGAACATCGCTGCCCTGCTGAGCGAAACGCCGACGTTATGACGTCATCGGTCACTTGCTCCGGCAGTGCCGTACCGTCAACGATCATGGCATTGACGCCGCCGGTTTCAGCAATGAGCGGCGGGATTGGGCCATCCTTGTCCGCGAGAGCGCGGTTGATGATGCGTGCGACTTCGGTCGATCCCGTGAACGCAACGCCAGCAACCCGACGGTCAGCGGTGAGCATCCCGCCGACTTTGCCATCGCCTGGGACAAGACCGAGCACGTCACGCGGCACGCCGGCGGCGTGTAGGAGCTTTACAGCTTCGAAGGCGATCAGGGGCGTCTGCTCCGCAGGCTTGGCAACAACGCAATTCCCGGCCGCTAGCGCACCCGCAACCTGCCCGGTGAAAATCGCCAATGGGAAATTCCACGGGCTGATGCAGACGAAAACGCCGCGGCCGCGCATGCGCAGCTCGTTGCTCTCGCCCGTCGGACCCGGCAACGATCGCGTTGCGAGCGTGCGACGTGCCTCGCTGGCATAGAAACGGCAGTAGTCGACTGCTTCGCGCACCTCTGAAACACAATCGTCGATTGTCTTGCCGCCCTCTTTTTGCAGAACCGCAATCAGCCGGCCGCGATTCTGTTCAATCAGATCACCAGCGCGTTCGAGCACATTCGCCCGATCCTCGACCGACGATGCGCCCCAGGAGCGAAAAGCGGCCTGAGCTGCGGAGAGTGCCGCCGCGACGATGGCCTGATCGCCTTCCTGCACAGTTCCGATAATTTTGCCGTCGATCGGCGACGTGACCGGCCGCTCACGGCCAGCAACCGCAACGCCATCAATCAACGCGCTTGCCTGCGTGTCTTGCGGCGCCGAGTGAACTTCTGCAAGCAGCGCTTCAAGCGACGCACGATCTCCGAATTCGACGCCCATCGAGTTGCGCCGCGTGGCGCCAAACAGATCGCGGGGCAGGGGAATGTGCGAATGTCGCGCGTGCGACGCGTCGGTGATCCAGCTTTGCGGCCGACGCAGAATGGACTCGACTGGAACCGTAGGATCGGCTGCTACCGATACAAATGAAGAGTTCGCACCGTTTTCCAGAAGCCGGCGCACAAGATACGCGAGCAAATCGGAATAGCCTCCGACGGGCGCGTAGACGCGACACGTCAGATCCGGCAGTTCGTGGAGCAAGGCTTCGTAGAGCGCCTCGCCCATGCCGTGCAATCGCTGAAATTCATAACCGGCCGTCCCTCCCGCGTCTTCGATGATGCAGGCCACCGTCAGTGCATTGTGTGTCGCGAACTGCGAATAGACGCGCGGCCGCGCCACCAACAATTTGCGCACGCAATCGAGATAGCAGAGATCCGTCATCGCCTTGCGTGTGTATACCGGGTAATCGGCAAGCCCCCGCTCCTGTCCGCGCTTGACCTCTGTGTCCCAGTAAGCGCCTTTGACGAGACGAACCATGAGGCGCCGATCGAGCACGGTTGCAGCCTCGACGACCCAGTCGATCACTACACCAGCACGTTTCTGATAGGCCTGGATCGCCAGCCCAAAACCGTCCCATCCCGCGAGCGACGAGTCGCGCAATACCGCTGCGATCACATCGAGCGACAGTTCAAGCCTGTCCGCTTCCTCGGCATCCACCGTGAAATTGAGCTCATGCCGTTTCGCGAGCTGCGCCAGCTCGAGTACTTTGGGCGTCAGCGCCTCGAGTACGCGGTCATGTGACAAGGCTTCGTAACGCGGGTGCAGGGCGGACAGCTTTACGGAAATGCCAGGGCGCTTTGGCAGCGCCTCGTTGCCCGCCGCCTTGCCGATTTCATCGATCGCGTCGGCATAGGACTCGAAATACCTTTGCGCGTCCGAACCTGTGCGGGCGCCTTCGCCCAGCATATCGAACGAATACAGAAACTCGCGATGCGAACCGGCACGCGACAGCGCTTCTTCAACCGTCTGTCCGAGCACAAAATGCGATCCGAGCAACCGCATGGCTTGCCGTGTGGCCGCGCGTACCGCCGGCAATCCAAGCCGCCTGACCAGCGTCTCGACAATGCCTTCCGGCGTCTCGCCGGGATGAATGACGCGAGCTGTGACGCCCAGCGTCCAGGCAGACGCTGAAACCAGAAGCGAGGTTGATCGCGCTTCGTGATGTGCCCAATCGCCTGCTTTGAGCTTGTCTTCGATGAGGCGATCGGCCGTCGCGGCGTCAGGCACTCGCAGCAGTGCCTCCGCCAATACCATCAATGCCAAACCTTCTCTCGTCGACAGGGAGTAGGCGTGCAAAAAATCTTCTATGCCGCCCAATCCTCCGGCGCGTGCACGGATAGCCGCGACGAGGCGCCTGGTGCGCGCATCGATACGCGCCTCCGCCTCGCTGGAACGGCCGGCATTTGCCAGGAGAACCTTTGCGATGCCTTCGTCCGCAGGAGCGTATGGTGCCCGCAGCGGCGGAATGTCGCGTGCAACCCTGTTGGCCGTCGCCGGCGGCATTGTTTGAAACTCCGACCCCGCCACAAGCCTACCGCAAATGCCCCTTTCCCGCGTTCCAAATGGGGGCGTTCAAGTTTCGTCACAGGCGGGCGTTAGTCATAACGCCGCAAAATGTATTGCCAATATATTGCTCTTTGAAGCGTCGTGTCGTTTTGTGAACTATGGCAAAAGCGCTGTGCGCGGGCTGCCTGGGAGGGATTAAGTGATGATAGCTCACCGCAAGCGCTGGTGGGCCTGGATCGCGTTGCTTCCTGCCCTGCTGACCACGGATGTTACGGCGGCGGAAACAAGCGTCAGATTCTCGCTGGATTATGAAATCGATGGGCGCGCTGCGCCGTTTCTGCTGCCCTTCGATAAGGGCTACTACAAAGCAGAAGGCCTTAACGTCGCCATCGACCCGGCGAGCGGTTCGCTCGAAACCATCGAACGTGTTGCTTCGGGCAACTACGAGATGGGACTTGCTGACATCAATGCTTTGATCAAGTTCGGCGACACCAAGCGCGACACGCCGATCAAGGCGATATTCATGCTCTACAATCGCCCGCCCTTTGCCGTGATCGGCCGAAAGAGCCGCGGGATCAATCAGCCAAAAGATCTTGAAGGCAAAATTCTTGGCGCGCCGGCGGCCGACGGCGCCTACGCGCAATGGCCGATCTTCGTTAGCGTCAACAATATCGATGTGTCGAAAGTAAAAATCGAGATCGTCAGCTTTCCCGTGCGCGAGCCGATGCTGGCGGCGGGTCAGGTGGATGCCATCACGGGTCTATCGTATTTCTCCTTCATCGATCTGAAGGACAAAGGCGTGCCGGTCGACGATATCGCCGTGCTACTGATGGCGGACTACGGTGTCGAACTTTACGGCAACGCCATTATCGTCAACGCCAAATTTGCCGACGAACACCCGGAAGCCGTGAAGGGATTCCTGGTTGCCTTCATGAAAGGCCTGAAGGAAACGGTGAAGCAGCCCGCAATGGCCGTCGGCTCAGTACTCAAACGCAATGCAGACGCAAGAAAGAACGTCGAGCTTGAACGGCTCACGATGGCCATTCGTGAAAACATCATCACGCCGGAAGTGAAAACAAACGGATATGGCGAGATTAATGAGCAGCGTTTCAACCGCGCGCTCGAGCAGATGACGCTGGCCTACAAATTCAAGGCCGCAAAACCGAAGCTCGAGGATATTTTCGATGCCTCGTTCCTGCCGCCCGCAGCCGCGCGCAAATACAATTAGCCTCGTTGGCCTGCGCGACTACTTGATGCGCTCGAGAATGCTCACATAGTTTGCGACCGACGTCCCGCCCATGTTGAAGATGCCGCCGAGACGCGCGTTCTTCACCTGGAGATCTCCGGCATTGCCCGTGAGCTGCATCGCGCCGAGCGCGTGCATGGACACCCCGGTTGCTCCAATGGGGTGACCTTTTGCCTTCAATCCACCCGAGGGATTCACCGGCAATTTCCCGTCCTTCTGAGTCCAGCCCTCGAGAGCAGCTTTGGCGCCCTGCCCTTCGGCCGTCAGCCCCATGGCTTCGTATTCAATGAGTTCCGCTATGGTGAAGCAGTCGTGCGTTTCGACAAATGACAAGTCACCGAGCGCGAGCCCCGATTTCGCGAGAGCTTTGTTCCAGGCCTGGGCACAGCCGTCAAACTTCAGAATGTCTCTTTTCGACATTGGCAGGAAATCCTGCACGTGTTCTGCAGCGCGAAAGGCGACCGCCTTTTTCAGTCCAAGTGCAGTCTCGACATCTGCGAGCACTACAGCGGCGGCACCATCAGAGACGAGCGAACAGTCGGTGCGTTTGAGCGGACCGGCCACGAATGGATTTTTTTCACTCTCGGTCCGGCAGAAATCGTAACCCAGATCCTTGCGCATCTGCGCGTAGGGATTGCCCACGCCGTTCTTGTGATTCTTGGCCGCGATCATGGCCAGCGCGTCTGACTGATTGCCCCATTTTTGAAAATAAAGCCCAGCGATCTTGCCGAAAATTCCCGCAAAGCCCCCGTCGATATCGGCCTCTTCACGAACATATGAGGCCTTCAACAGGTTGCGACCAATTTCCGGTGCCGGCGTTGTCGTCATCTGCTCAACCCCGACAACGAGGACAACGCGGGCCGCGCGCGCCTCGATCGTCCGTATGCCCTGATGCACGGCGGCTGACCCGGTGGCACAGGCGTTCTCAACCCTGGTCGCCCGCTTGAAGCGAAGTTCGGGCGAGGCCTGCAGAACCAGAGCGGCGGTAAAATCCTGCGCCGAAAACCCCGCGTTGAAGTGGCCCAGAACGATCTCGTCGACATCCTTCGGGCCAATTCCGGCATCGGCGAGAGCATCCACAGCCACCCGCACAATCAGGCTCTCAACGGTCTCATTAGTCAGTTTACCGAAGGGAGTATGTGCCCAACCGACAATACAGGCGGTCATCTATGCCTCCTTTTGCCGAACTTTGGACGTTTTCCCCGGCAATGGCTTGCGAGTCACCATAATATTCAATGGTGGATCACCGGCTTTGCCTACCATCCAAAGCTTAGATAGCCTAGCTCGGCCATATATGGAACTTTACCGTTTCTAAGGCCTCGGGAGTGAAGCGCGAACGATGATTGGTTTTACACGCCGCTGCTCTCATGTCGTGACCCTTGGCCTCACAGCTGGCCTCTTATCGCTCGCCTGCGCCGGCCAGGCTCGTGCGGAAGCGCAGCTTCTGATCGAAGCCTCGACGGGCAAGGTGTTGCACGCCGAAAACGCAACCTATCCTTGGTATCCGGCCTCGGTCACCAAATTGATGACCGCGTACACAACTCTGCGGACCGTCAAGGAAGGCCGGATTTCATTCAATACTTTGCTCACCGTGTCGCGCAACGCGGCCGTTCAGCAGCCGACCAAGATGGGCTTCAAGGTCGGAACGACAGTAACCGTCGATAATGCACTGAAGATGTTGATGGTCAAATCCGCCAATGACATCGCGGTGACGATCGCAGAAGGAGTCGGCGGTTCGCTCGAGGGCTTTGCCGATCTGATGAATGCCAACGCGCGGCGTCTTGGAATGACGCAAAGCAATTTCGTCAATCCGAACGGGCTGCCTGCGGAAAATCACGTCACCTCGGCACGCGATCTTGCAATCTTGGCCCGCGCGCTCATCCGGGAATTTCCCGAGTACGACAGCTACTGGCACATCTCGTCTATTCGCTACGGCAATCGCGTGATGCGCAACTACAACTCGCTGATTTATCGTTATCCCGGCGCTGACGGCATGAAGACCGGATTCATTTGCGCCTCCGGGTACAATGTCGTCGCGTCCGCAACGCGGAATGGCCGCAGGCTGATCGCCGTCGTGCTCGGCTCGTGGTCGGGTGCGGTGCGCGCGCAAAAAGCCGCGCAATTGCTCGAACGCGGATTCAATAGCGGCGGCCTGTCCTGGCTCACACCTTCGCTCGGCACCGTGGATGCGTTGGCCCCGATCGATGCGCAACCGCCCAACCTTCGCGAAGAAATGTGTGGCGGCCATCGTCGCAAACCGCCTTCAGAGGAAAACGAGGAAGAGCCGGAAGAATCGGCCGCCACCGCCTCTGGTAATGAATCGAACAATGGCAATGGTCCGGCCTTCATGATGTCCAACGCAAAGCCGGCCAAATTTGTGCTCGGACCCCCGGTCGAAACTACCCCGCCCGTTGTCGTTTTCACTGGCCCGGCTGACCGGCCCGATACGGTCGAACAGACAGCCAGCGCTACACCGAAAAAGAAAAAGAAAGTTGCCGCAAAGACCGACGGCGATAAATCGGTGAAGCCGGCCGCGAAAGCGACCAAGAGTGCAAAGCCGGCAAAGCCGGCCAAGCCAAAGGTCAGCGCGACGACGCAATGAGCGAAGCCACGTCGTCCACCGAACGAAAAACTCCGCCGACACCTATTCCACTGACCGTGCTGACGGGCTTTCTCGGCGCTGGAAAGACCACACTTCTCAATCGGCTTCTGAAAGATCCGGCTCTCGCGGACACTGCTGTCATCATCAATGAGTTTGGTGAGGTAGGCCTCGACCATTTGCTCGTCGAGTATGTCAGCGACAATATGGTGCTGCTGCAGTCGGGTTGTCTTTGCTGCACGATGCGCGGAGACCTCGTCGACGCGCTGGAGACATTGCTGCGCGATCTCGACAACCGTCGCTGCAGTTTTCGTCGCGTTCTATTGGAAACGACAGGTCTGGCCGACCCCGCGCCCGTACTGCATACGGTAATGTCCCATCCCTATCTTCTGCTGCGCTACCGCTTCGATGGTGTCGTGACGGTGGTCGATGCCGTCAATGGCGAGGCCACCCTCGATGCGCACGTCGAAGCGGTAAAACAGGCTGCGGTCGCCGATCGAATTGTGCTGACAAAAAGCGATCTCGCTGACCCAGTGCAATGCGAACGGATTGTGGCTCGCCTGCAGGCGCTCAATCCCGCGGCGCCGATCCTCGATGCCGCCAAGGGCGAGGCCATGCCTGACAGCCTTCTCGGCAGCGGACTTTATGATCCGGATAAAAAAATTCCGGACGTGAGGAAGTGGCTTGCCGCTGAAGCTCATTCCCACGGCGACCATCATCACCATCACGACGTCAACCGGCACGATGACCACATCTGTTCTTTCGTCCTGACGGCCGAAGACGCGATCCCTGCCGGTACACTTGAGATGTTCCTGGAACTGCTGCGTGCGACGCATGGCGCAAACCTCCTGCGCCTGAAGGGCATCGTAAAGCTCGCAGAAATGCCGGACACGCCCGTTGTGGTGCATGGCGTACAGCACGTTTTTCATCCGACCGCCCGCCTCGACTGCTGGCCGGATGACGATCACCGATCACGGTTGGTGTTCATCACGCGGGACCTGCCGGAGCACGTTGTGCGCGAGCTTTTCGAGGCCTTTCTCGGCGTCGCTGCCCCAGACCGTCCCGACCGCGCAGCGCTCGTCGACAATCCCCTTATCCCCTTCGGCGGTCGATAATTCCGCCAGCCCGTCGCCAGCGGACTTGCGTGCAGAGCCGGTTAAACTCATTCTGACCGGGAATCGAAGTCGGCCCCTGATGAAAAAAGGCCGACGCGGGGGAAGCGTCATGGAGCGGCTTTGGTTGCGGTCCTATCCGCCGGGCGTTCCCGCCACTATTGATCTGTCACGCTATGCCTCGCTCGTCGCACTGTTCGAGGAGAGCTTTACCGCGTTCGCAGATCGCCAGTCCTGCGTCTGCATGGGCAAGTCCCTCACATACCAGGAGCTCGACGAAGCGTCGCGCGCATTTGCCGCATGGTTGCAAAGCCGCGGACTGAAACCCGGCGCCCGTGTTGCGATCATGATGCCCAATGTCCTGCAGTATCCAGTTGCTATTACTGCAGTCCTGCGCGCCGGCTGTGTCGTGGTGAACGTCAATCCCCTGTACAAACCGCGCGAACTGGAATTTCAGCTCACGGATTCCGGCGCTGAAGCAATAATCGTTCTTGAGAATTTCGCTTCAATGCTCGAGCAGGCCCTGCCAAGGACACCGGTCAAGCACGTTGTGGTCGCCAGCATGGGCGACATGCTTGGGCGGATCAAAGGCTCGCTGGTCAATAGCGTCGTGCGCCACATCAAGAAGATGGTGCCCGCCTATTCACTTCCCGACAGCACCAAATTCAACGATGTGCTTGCAGCCGGGCGCCAACTGAAATTCATAGCGCCGACTGTCGGGCGCGATGACCTAGCATTCCTGCAATACACGGGCGGAACCACGGGGATCGCGAAGGGTGCGATGCTGCTCCACCGAAATCTGGTGGCCAACCTGCTTCAGGTTGAAGCGTGGAATCAGCCGATGGTTGACACGCCACCGAAGATCGACCGCCTTCTTATTGTGACGGCGTTGCCGCTCTATCACATCTTCGCGCTGACGGCATGTTTCCTGCTCGGCATGCGGACAGGTGGATCGTGTCTCCTCATTCCGAACCCGCGCGACATCCGCGGCCTCATCAAAGAACTCACGCAATACCAGGTCAACATGTTCCCGGCCGTGAACACTCTTTACAACGCGCTGCTGAATCAACCCGATTTTGTGAAGATCGACTGGAGCATGCTCAAATGCGCGATCGGCGGAGGCATGGCAGTTCAGAAATCCGTGGCCGATGCCTGGGTGAAAGCAACCGGCAAGCCGATTATCGAAGGCTATGGCCTGTCGGAAACTTCGCCAGTGCTCTCTTGCAACCGTGGCGACATTCCGGCCTGGACCGGCACCATCGGGTTGCCTGTGCCGTCGACCGACATCTCAATCCGAAATGACGATGGCAACGAGGTGCCCGTCGGCGAACAAGGTGAAATTTGCGCGCGTGGACCGCAGATCATGTCCGGCTACTGGCAGCGGCCGGAAGAAACAGAACGCGCGATGACGAAAGACGGATTCTTCCGTACCGGCGACGTCGGAGTGATGGATGCCGAAGGACGCGTGCGCATCGTTGATCGCAAAAAGGATATGATCTCAGTCTCCGGCTTCAAGGTCTTCCCCAACGAAGTCGAAGATGTCGCGATGAGTCAGGGTGGAATATCGGAGTGCGCGCTCGTGGGCGTTCCCGACGAACATTCCGGCGAAGTGGGCAAGCTCTTTGTGGTGAGGAAAGATCCTGACGTTACGGCCGAAGTCCTGCGTTCGTATCTCAATACACGTCTCGCCAGCTACAAGGTGCCCAAATACATCGAATTCCGCGAAGAGCTCCCCAAAACCAACGTCGGCAAAATCCTGCGGCGCGCCCTCCGCGACGAAGCCAGCTGATCCCCGCACCTCGAGACGGAAAGCCCCATGACTGCAAGCGCAGATGAGATCGTATCGTTCTGGCACCAGGCCGGACCCGACCGCTGGTTCACCAAGGACGCAGCCTTCGACACAGAGATTCGTGAGCGATTCTTCGACATGTACGAATCGGCCGCTGCGGGAAAATTTTCTGATTGGGAGAAAAGCGCGCAAGGCTCGCTTGCGCTGCTCATCCTGCTCGACCAATTTCCACGCAACATGTTCCGCGGTGACGCACGGGCCTTCGCCACCGACCCTCTCGCCCGCGCCATAGCCGCAGGCGCAATCGTCAGAGGTTTCGACAGTCAGGTTTCGACGGACCTGCGGAGCTTTTTCTATCTTCCCTTTGAGCACTCGGAAGATCTTGCCGATCAAGAGCGCGGAATCGCTTTCTACAAGGCCGCGGGGGACGCCGAGAACCTCAAATGGGCCGAAATACACGCCGATATCATCCGTCGCTTCGGCCGGTTCCCGCACCGCAACGCCGTGCTCGGCCGTACCACTACACTGGACGAGCAGGCATTTCTGGATGGCGGCGGTTTCGCCGGATGACCGAGACCGCATACTGATCGGCGCGACGACATCCGTCACCTTTGTTAGAGTGCGACAAAAGCCGCAGCGACCTAGCCGACGACGATGCCAGGGAGGCGACCCATGTTGCGTTCAGTCTTTCGACGCCTGTCGATGTTTGCTCTCTTTTCTCTTCTCACGCTAACGTATGTAACTGGGCTCCACGCGCAGAATGTTGATGTCGGCAGCACTGACATCGGCGGTGTCGTAACGAGCTCGAAAGGCCCGGAAGCTGGCGTCTGGGTCATTGCCGAGACGACGGACCTGCCGACGAAGTTTGCGCGCATCGTCGTGACCGATGATCAAGGCCGCTATCTCATCCCTGATCTTCCGGTCGCGAATTACAGCGTCTGGGTCCGTGGTTACGGCCTCGTGGACTCGCCGAAGATGCGGGCCAAGCCAGGTTCGACGCTCAATCACGCCGCGGTCATTGCGCCCAACGATGCAGCGGCTGCCCATTACTATCCGGCAGCCTATTGGTACGCGATGCTGAAAATTCCGCCGGCCAGCGACTTTGGCGGATCAACCGACATCCCCAAGAACATCACGCAGGACAACTGGCTGCGGCAGATGAACAACATCGATTGCATCGGCTGTCACCAACTCGGTCAGGAAGCGACCCGTACGATTCCGGCAGCACTGGGAAAATTCGACTCGGGCACCGAAGCTTGGCAACGCCGCATACAGTCTGGCCAGTCCGGTGAGCAGATGACGAACCGGATTGCCGGCCAGTTTGGCGGTGTGCCTTACAAGTATTTTGGCGACTGGACCGATCGCGTTGCCAAAGGCGAACTGCCGAAGAACAAACCACCGCGCCCCGAAGGCGAAGAACGAAATGTCGTTGTCACGTCGTGGGAATGGTCCACGCCTGACAAATATCTGCACGACCTCATCTCCTCGGATCGCCGCTACCCGACGGTCAACGCTTACGGCCCGTTGTACGGCTCGCCGGAGTATTCGACCGACAACATGCCGATCCTCGATCCGAAGACGAACAAGGTGTCGTTCTTCAAGATGCTGGTGCGCGATCCGGAAATGCCGGTCTCGCTTGGCCCGGGCCATGCCGGAACGGTGAAACCCCTGGCGGAGTCCCCGTATTGGGGAGACGAGGTATTGTGGGACACGCGCGCCAACAATCACAACTCCATGTTCGACAAGCAGGGCCGTGTCTGGCTCGCGGCTACTGTGCGCGGCATGGATAATCCGGCCTGGTGCAAGAAGGGCTCCGATAATCCGTATGCCAAGATTTTTCCGCTGGAAAGAAGCGCTCGGCAGGTCGCCGTCCTTGATCCGAAGACGATGAAATACGCTTTCATCGATACGTGCTTCGGTACGCACCATCCGCAATTTGGCTACGACGCTGACAATACGCTGTGGCTCAGTGGGACAGGACCGGTCGCCGGCTGGGTCAACACCCGCGTGTTTGACGAGACCGGCAACTCCGAGAAGGCGATCGGCTGGGCGCCTTTCGTTCTCGACTCCAACGGCAACGGGAGGCGCGACGAGTTCACCGAACCCGGACAACCAACGGATCCGGGCAAAGACACTCGCATCACAGGCGGCTCGGGACCTTACGCCGTCATGCCGCATCCTAAAGACGGCTCGATCTGGTACACGGTCGGAGTCTTCGGAGGACAGGCCGGATTCATGCGCTTCGATCCGAAGACGCAACTGTCTGAATTCTACGCGGTGCCAAAACCGGGCATCGGAATTCGCGGCGGCGACATAGACGCCGACGGGGTTGCGTGGGGCTCCGAATCGAGCGGACACCTTGTGAGTTTCGACCGGCGCCTCTGCAAGGCACCGCTCAACGGCCCCAACGCGACGGGCAATCATTGCCCCGAAGGCTGGAAGTTCTACCGATATCCGGGCCCGGGATTTGAGGGCTTCGAGGATAAGAGCGTCGAGGCGAGCTACTACACCTGGGTCGATCAGCACAACACGGTTGGGCTCGGCGAGAACATTCCGATCTCCACGGCCAACCTCAATGATGGCTTCGTGGCCCTGAAGAACGGCAAGATGATCATGCTCCGCATTCCGTATCCAATGAGCTTCTATGCCAAAGGGCTCGACGGGCGCATTGACGATTCGAATGCAGGCTGGAAAGGCCGCGGACTCTGGAGCACTAATGGCGATCGCACGCCTTGGCTGATGGAAGGCGGCAAGGGCTCGCGCCCGCGTGCCGTTCATATCCAGATCCGCCCTGATCCGCTGGCTCACTGATCGCTTGCCAAGGAAAGCCCCCGTTCGTTTTCGCACCGGGGGCTTTCGTTTTGTTTGGCCCCTATGCGGGTGCGGAAAGGCTGGAGTAGCATCGGCGACGAAGGGTTGCCGCCGGGGGCAGGCGCCGACAACCGCACCGGGAGTTGTTATGCGACACGCTGTATCTACCGTTATTGCTGCAATATTTTTGACGCTCGGAACTGCCGTTCAGGCACAGACCCCACAAGGCTACCCAGCCGACTACGCCAGTATCGTCGAAGCCGCGAAGAAGGAAGGCAAGGTCGTGATCTACGCCACCACCGATGCGGTTGCGGCCAATCCGCTGATCAAGGACTTCGAGACGCTCTACCCCGGGATAAAGGTCGAGTACTCCGATCTCAATTCCACCGAACTCTACAATCGCTTCATCGCTGAAGCCGCTGCCAACAATGGCACCGCCGACGTGCTCTGGTCGTCGGCCATGGATCTGCAGGTGAAGCTTGTCGCGGACGGTCTGGCTGCGACCTATCCCTCGCCCGAAATTAAGGCGTTGCCGAAATGGGCCGTGTGGAAGGACGCCGCTTATGGCACGACCTACGAGCCAATCACGTTCGTCTACAACAAACGGTTGGTGCCCGAAGCCGATGTGCCGAAAGACCACACCGATCTGCTGAAGCTGCTCAACGCCAAGCCTGATTTCTATAAAGGCAAGATCACGGCCTACGATCCCGAGCGATCAGGCGTCGGCTACCTGTTCTGCAACGAAGACATCAAAGACTTTCCGCAGGCCTGGGATCTGTTCAAGGCGATGGGCAAGGCACAGGCCAAGCTCTACACCAGTGCCGGCGCGATGATGGAGCGCGTCACCTCCGGTGAACACCTGATTGCCTACGGCATCTTTGGCTCATACGCGCTCGGCCGTTCAAAAAAAGACCCGAACCTCGGCATCATCTTGCCGAAGGACTACACAATGGTGACCTCGCGCGTCGCTTTCATTTCCAGCAAGGCGCGAAACCCGAACGCCGGGAAACTGTTCCTCGACTACATTTTGTCGAAGCGCGGGCAGGACATCATCGCCAACAAGGCCGACCTCTACTCGCTGCGTTCCGACGTTGACGGTGAAGCGACGATCAAAGGCGTGAGTCAATTGATCGGCGACAAGGCGCGTCCGGTGCCGATCGATCAAACGCTGCTGGAAAATCTGGACCAAAGCAAGCGACTAGCCTTCCTGTCGAAATGGCAGCAGGCAAAAAAGGGACAGTAGGGACGGCAAATCTGGGCATTCCGGATCGGTCTAGGCCGAAACCGGACTCCCAAAACGAATTCGGTACTCACCTGGATTCCGGCTCGCGTGAAGCGAGCTCCGGAATGACGAGGAAAAATGCCCATTGTCGTGTACCGCTTGCTGGTTCTCGGGTTGACCACGCTAGCTGTGGCGGCACCGCTTTCGTTGGTCATCTATCAGAGCTTTCTCACCGCGCCGTTTTTCGATCCGTCGGCAAAATTCGGGTTCGCCGCCTACTCTTTCGTGTTTAACGACTCGGATTTCTGGCAGGCATTCTGGACGACGATCGTCATTGCCGGCGGCATGGCCGTAATCGCGGTGCCGCTCGGCGCCCTGCTTGCCTTCCTGATGGTGCGCACAGACGTTCCGGGACGAAACTATCTCGAGCCGTTGATATTGATTCCGATCTTCGTCTCAGCAGTAGTGATTGCGTTCGGCTATGTCGTGGCAATCGGCCCGGTCGGGATCTTCTCGACGCTTGCGAAGGACCTACTCGGCTTTGTGCCGTGGAATCTTTATTCGCTGCTGGCGCTGATCGTGATCGCGGGACTCACGCATGTCCCGCATGTCTACCTCTACAGCGCCGCCGCGCTGCGCGGCTTGAGTACCGATCTGGAAGAGGCCGCCCGCGTTTCCGGCGCCAATCCCTTTCGTGTCGCGGTCAATGTCAGCCTGCCGATGATCCTGCCGGCGATCCTGTTTGCCGGAGTCTTGGTGTTCTTTCTGGGTTTTGAATTGTTCGGTCTCCCGCTGGTGCTGGGCGATCCGCAGGACGTTCTGGTGCTGTCGACCTACCTCTACAAGCTCACCAACAAGCTTGGAGTGCCGTCTTACCAGCTGATGGCTGTCGTCGTGGTAGCCATCATCGCCATCACCGCTCCGCTGGTTTTCATGCAGCGCCTGTTGCTGCGACAGGCGCAGCGCTATGTCTCGGTACGCGGAAAGGGCCTGAAAACCCTGCCTCTGCGCCTGCATGGCTGGCGCTGGTTCGCCTTCGGAGCGATCGTCTTCTGGCTTTTAATCACAGTTGTTGTGCCGTTGTTCGGCATAACCCTGCGTTCATTCGTGGTGACGTGGGGCGAAGGCGTGAAGCTTTTCGATGTTTTGACGCTCGATCACTATCGCGAACTCACCGACTATCCGAATGTGATCCGGGGCATCCTGAACACGCTTGGCATCGGCGTGATCGGCGGCGCAGTTGCGGTGGCCTGCTACACCGCGATCGCGCTCGCGGTACACCGGTGGAATTCAGGCTGGACCCGTCTCGTCGACTATCTGGTGATGGTGCCGCGCGCCATGCCCGGTCTGGTCGCGGGGCTTGCACTCCTGTGGGTGTTCCTGTTCGTGCCGTTCCTCTCCCCGCTGAAGTCGACAATGGTTTCGATCTGGCTCGCGTACACGATCGTGTGGCTTGCCTACGGTATGCGGCTCGTGTCCGGCACCCTACTCCAGGTCGGACCGGAACTCGAAGAAGCTGCGCGCACCGCAGGCGCCAACGATCTTCGCGTCAAGCGCGACGTCACCGTGCCGCTGATCAAGTACGGCATGCTGGCGAGCTGGCTCCTGATCTTCCTGATCTTTGTGCGCGAATACTCGACCGGCATCTATCTGCTCGGTCCCGGCACGGAAGTGATCGGCTCACTTCTGGTGTCTTTGTGGGGTACCGGCGCCGTCGATCTTGTGTCGGCGCTGTCTGTCGTCAATGTGGTCATGATCGGCGTCGGCCTTGCCGTCGCGGTCCGGCTTGGAGTGCGCCTGCATGGCTGAACTCATCGTCAAGGATGTCGCCCTCCGTCTTGGCGACAATGAAATTCTCAAAGGCGTCTCGCTTGCGGTTCCGGCCGGCGAAGTGGTTGCACTGCTGGGTCCGTCGGGCAGCGGAAAAACCACGCTGTTGCGCGCGGTTGCAGGCCTTGAGACACCACATCGCGGCTCGATTGCCATCGGCGATCGCGTCTTCTTCGATGCGGCGCGCAACATCGACCTGCCGGCGGAAGATCGCGGACTAGGGCTGGTGTTTCAGTCCTACGCGCTTTGGCCGCATCGCACGGTGTTCGACAATGTCGCGTACGGGCTAAAGCTGCGCAGCGTGTCGACCGAAGAAATCAAGACGCGTGTCGAGAAGACGCTGTCGCAAATCGGGCTTGGACATCTCGCGGCGCGCTATCCGCATCAACTCTCCGGTGGACAGCAGCAGCGTGTCGCCATAGCCCGCGCGCTTGTCTACGAGCCGCCAGTGATCCTGCTGGACGAGCCGTTGTCAAATCTCGATGCGAAGCTGCGCGAGGAAGCGCGCGCTTGGCTTCGGACCTTGATCGTCACACTGGGACTTTCCGCGATCCACGTGACCCACGATCAGGTTGAGGCCATGGCGATCGCTGACAAGATCGTGTTGCTCGATACCGGTCTCATCGCTCAGGAAGGTCCGCCCACTGCCCTTTACAACGAGCCGGCTAAATTGTTCTCGGCGGAGTTCATGGGCAGCAACAATCGCTTGGAAGGAAAGTTGGTCGAGAATTCAGGTGGTCGCGCAACAATCGAGGTGATGGGCGAACGGCTGACCGGTCTGTCGTGTACCAAAGCGGCTGTAGGAGAAAAAGCAACCGGCGTCATTCGCATTGAGCGCATTCATTGCGCCTCAAGTGCCGGACCCAACCGGGTGAAAATGCAACTGAAGGCGCCGATGTACCTCGGCGAGCGGTGGGAACTCGTGTTTGCGCGTGACAACATCACGGTGCGTGCATACGCGACCGCGCCACTCGAGCCGGGCGATCACTATGTCGAATTTCCCTCCGAAGCGCTCTGGGTGTTCTAGGCTGCGCACATGAGAGATTTCCACGGTGTGTTTCCATATCTCGTCTCGCCGATCGATGCGCAGGGACGGATCAAGTCGGACGTCCTGGGCAGACTTGCATCCGACCTGATCAAGGCGGGAGTGCATGGTCTGACGCCGCTCGGATCAACCGGCGAGTTCGCTTATCTCGACCGTACGCAACGCGAGGCGGTCGTTCGCGCAACAATCGAAGCCGCGGACAAACGCGTACCTGTCGTCGCGGGCGTTGCGTCAACAGCCACTGCGGATGCGGTCGCGCAAGCGAAAGCGTTTCAAAAGCTTGGCGCCGACGGCATCCTTGCCATTCTGGAGGCCTACTTTCCTCTCAAGGATGCGCAGATCGAATCGTACTTCCGGGCGATCGCCGACGCGGTCGAGATCCCCGTGGTCCTCTACACCAATCCGCAATTTCAGCGCAGCGATCTTTCGCTCGATATAATCGCACGGCTCTGCGAACATCCGCGCATTCGCTACATCAAGGATGCGTCGACGAACACCGGCCGGCTGCTTTCGATCATGAACCGCGCCCCGCGCATGAAAGTCTTTTCAGCTTCGGCGCATATTCCAGCAGCCGTGATGCTGATCGGAGGCGTCGGTTGGATGGCTGGACCTGCCTGCATCGTGCCGCGCCAGAGCGTCCACCTTTATGACCTGTGCCAGGCGGGCAAGTGGCCTGAAGCGATGAAATTGCAGCGCGATCTCTGGCGCATCAACGAAGCCTTCGCACGATTCAATCTCGCGGCGTGCATCAAGGCTGGCCTGCAGATCCAGGGATATGCGGTCGGTGACCCTGTGCCACCACAGGCCGCGTTGGCACCGGCGGAACGAGATGCCGTCGAGCATATCCTTGCCGACGTCGCGAAGCTGGAAATGGCCTAATTACGCACGTTCCCGCAACAGCCGCCGGATGACTTTGCCTGTTGTGGTCATCGGCATGTCATCGATAAAGGCGACCTCACGCGGATACTCATGCGCCGACAGGCGCGTTTTCACGAACCCTTGTATATCGGAGGCCAATGCATCCGATGCAGCAAAGCCTTTCTTGAGCACGATGAAGGCTTTGACGATTTCAGTGCGCAACGTGTCCGGTTTGCCGACGGCGGCCGCCAGCGCGACGGCCGGATGACGGATCAGGCAATCCTCGATCTCGCCGGGCCCGATGCGAAAACCGGCTGACGTAATGACGTCGTCATCGCGACCGACGAAACTGACATAGCCCTCGTCATCCATGACCCCTTGGTCGCCGGTCGTCAGCCAGTCGCCGATGAACTTGTCGCGCGTTGCCTCCGGCTTGCCCCAATATTCCAGGAACATCACGGGATCCGGCCGCTTCACCGCAATCTGACCGATTTCTCCTGCCCTGAGCTCATTGCCGTCGTTATCGATGATCCCGACAGTATGTCCGGCAACGGGCCGGCCGATTGCACCGGCCTTCGAGACACCAATCGCGTTGCAGGCCGCGAGAACGATATTGCATTCGGTCTGTCCATAGAATTCGTTGATGACGAGACCAAAAGCCGATTTGCCCCATTCATACGTTTCCACGCCAAGCGATTCGCCGCCTGACCCGATTGACCGCATATTGATTGCGTGGCGGCCCTTTGGGTTTGGCGCCGCTCGCAACATCCGCAGGGCGGTCGGCGGAATGAATGCATTGCGAATCTGTGCGCGCGCCATCAAGGCGAAAGCTTCTTCCGGATCGAATTTCTCGAAGCGCCGCGCCACCACGGGCACACCATAGTGCAGACCGGGCAGCAACACGTTGAGCAAGCCGCCAGCCCAGGCCCAATCGGCCGGAGTCCAAATGCGGTCGCCGGGCTGCGGCAGAAAGTCATGATGCGTCTCGACGCCGGGAAAGTGCCCGATCAACACACGGTGCCCGTGCAGCGCGCCCTTTGGTTGCCCGGTCGTGCCCGACGTGTAGACCATCATGGCCGGATCGTCGGGAGAAGTATCAACGGGCGTAAAATCTGATGACGCGCGAGCGAGCTCCTCGGCAAATCCAAGCACGCCATCGGCGCGACCGTCGAGAGACAGAACGAGCTTCAGCGTCGGCAGGTCGTTCCTTGTCTCGGCGATGCGTTCGACGCCCCATGCATTGGTTATCAGTGCCGTGGCACCTGAATTCTGCAACCGATAGGACAACGCATCGACGCCGAACAGAACCGCGAGCGGCAATGCGATGGCACCAAGCTTGTAGATGGCGATGTGGATCGCCGCGACCTCGGGCGATTGCGGCAGCAGGATCGATACGCGATCGCCGCGACCGATTCCCTGCGCACGCAGCGCATTGGCAAGCCGATTTGAGGTGTTCCGCAGCCACCCGTAGGTGATGGGCACGTCACGTCCGTCCGGTCGCGCGTGCAGGATGGCCAGGCGATCAGACTCCTTTTCCGCCCAGCGATCGCAGACATCAACACCGATGTTGTAGCGGCTTGGTACCCGCCACTGAAACTGGCGGCGAAGCGAGTCGTAGTCCTTGACGCGAGGCAGCATCGGCATGGCGTCAACCTAGTCAGCGGGCCGCATGAGGTCCAGCCCACTCCTCGTGCGCTGGGTGATGACGTACATTTTTCACCCGTCATTCCGGAACGGCGCATGAGCGCCGGACCCGGAATCCAGCTCCAGGCACGGTGCGTGTTTCTGGATTCCGGGTTCGCGCTTTCAACGCGCCCCGGAATGACCGGGTGATTGAACGCGTTGCCTCAGCACACCGTCATTCCTATTTGTCTTCAGGTTCGGCCAGGATCAGCGACCAGTAGACCTTGTATTTCGACGCTGGCGCGTAGACTGCGGCGATGCCCATACGGGTTGCGCCGGCGAGCAGCATGTTCGCGCGATGCGGGTTTGAGTCGCGCCAGCCTGAAAACGCTTCGGCGAAGGTGTGATAACCCGCACTGATGTTTTCCGCGGCCGTCTTGGCGTCGTAACCCGAAGCTTTCAGCCTTTGCACGAAAGGCTTGCCCGCGCCGTGGTCAAGCTTGTCCCGTTTGGCCATGACTTCGGCCTGCGCCTGCGCCAACCGCATCAGTTCGGAATCGACGGCAACCGCAGGCAACCCGTTGTTGGCGCGATATCCGGAGATCATGGACGCGGCTGCAGCCGCGTCAAGTTCCGCTCCGGGTTGCGCCAGATTACGGTAAAAGCTCGGTTCGCCCTTGGGCACGTCGGTTCCGGTACAGCCGCCGAGCGTGACCAGGCCCAGCAGCATCAGCGCAAAGCGAACCGGCTTCATCGGGAATTTCGCTCCGAATCGTGGCCACACAACTTAATAGCGATCGTGGCCGAACGGTGATACCGGCCCGCGTCCGGCTGTACTGGCGCGTCAGAACAGCGTCAACTAACATCTCTCGCATCAATCTCGCCGCCGGAGAATGTCATGTCCAATCAGTCGCTCGCACGCACTCCGGGCGCCAAGCGCGCCGGTCCTGGAGAATATGTTTTCGATCTCGGAACGATGCACAAGATCATGGGAGGCCCCGCCTATTCCACCGCACACGGGCCATGTGTCGAAGGTGATCGCATGATCGTCGGTCTGATGCGAATGAAGGCAGGCACCGGAGCCGAGCCGCACTCACATCCCAATGAGCAGTGGATCTACGTGCTGGAGGGTACCTTCCGCGCCAACATTGATGGAAAAGACATCGACGTAACACCGGGCTCTGTCGTCTACATTCCCGCCAACACCGTGCACGCCGGCAAGGCAACACCGGATGGCGACGTCGTGTTTTTCACCGTCAAGGATGCCTCGCACAGCCTGCACGGAGTAAAGGCTTGAGCCGCACCGCAGCGGCAGCGAAAGAGCCGAACTGAGTAACGGTGGGGGATCGCATGATACGTTTGATCGCAGTGCTGGTCTTTGTCCTCGCCGTCGGCGCGGACGCGGCGATGGGGCAGGACAAATATCCAAGCCGCCCGGTCAAAGTCATTGTCCCGTACGCGCCCGGTGGAGCGACCGATATCGTCGCGCGCATCGTCGGCGATGAATTTCAGAAGATCACCGGCCAGGGCTTTGTCGTGCTCAACAAGCCGGGCGCCTTCGGGATGCTCGCGATCGATGAAATGGTGAAGTCGGCGCCCGACGGCTACACCTTGATGATCGGCAATGTCTCGACCAACGCGATCACGCCGATCATCTACGCAAAGAAGATGAACACCGACTACGAGAAGAGCGTCGTGGCGGTGACCAATCTCGTGGATGTCCCCGCATTTCTGCTTGTCGGCACCGCGAATGATTTCCCGGTGAAGTCGGTTCCCGAACTCATCGCCTTCGCCAGACTTAACCCGGGCAAGGTGCGCTACGGCACCGTCGGCATCGGGTCATACCCGCATTACGATATGGCGTATTTTGCCAAGCGCGCGGGCAATCTTGATCTGGTCGGCCTTCCCAACAAGAATGGCGCGGCGGGCGTGATCCAGGACATGTTGCGCGGCGACGTTCAGACCGCATTCCTGAACGTCGCTTCGACCGCCGGACAGGTGCAGGCCGGCGCGTTCCGTCCACTGGCGGTGGTCAATCACACGCGGCTGAAGGAATACCCCGACATTCCGACCATGACCGAGCTCGGCTATGGCGATGTCGGCACGATAGCGTGGAACGGACTGTTCGCGCCGGCCGCCACCCCCAGGCCGGTTCTGCAGGCGTTGTTCACTGCGGTCACGAAAACACTGACCTCGCCCGACGCTGTCGAAAAGCTCGGTAAGCAGAATTTCAATGTCGTGCCGAACAAGTCACTCGACGACGCAAAGGCCTGGCTCGATGCCGAGATGAAATATTGGCACACGATCACCAGCGCCGTGACCATCGACGTGACGCAATAGATTTTTCTGGCAAGCGGCTAGAGCTTGCGATCGGCGATACCCGCTTTGGCGTAGAGCGCGTTGATGTGTGCCTTGACTTCGGGGTCGGTGGTGTCGTGTTCGGGAACATGCGCCCAACCGATCTTGGCGCGCGCATGCACGGCCATCTCCTCGTCCTGTTGCGAGGTCCCGCCGGAAATTCCGTAAGCTCCCACCATCTCGTCGCCCTTGAAGATAGGCGCACAACCGCCGCTCGCGGCAATGCGTCCATTAGTCATGGCGGCCAGGCTCACCAGCAATTGCGGATTGCGTTCCTTGAACCACTGCTGGATGACGAGCCCGTCGGGAAACCGTGGGCTCATCGAACGGAAGGCGGCGACTGTGAAAGCCTTTGCGATTGCAGTTTCGGGCGTGATGAAGCCAGCTTCATCCATGCGTTCTACTGCAATGATATGACCCTCGGGCCCAACGACCGCGATCGAAATCGGCACGCGCATGGCTTCGGCCTTTTCGATGACCGCCTTGATGAACTCTCGGCATTCTACCGCGCGCAATTTCGCCATCGTCGTCCGCCCTCCAGTGCGCCTCTTAACGTCTGATTAACCTGCTATCTCCGGCAATTAACTGCAAAAAACGGGTTGGGGAATACCGTCCGCGACAATCGAAGCCGCGCGTGCGGGCGAAGCTGGCAAAGGCTTCCCGGTTGTGGCTTCCGAGGTCAAATCTGTGGTGTGCAGACGGCCAATGCCACCGAAGACATTGCGCGGCTGATCATAGCGGTACAGCAGGCGAGGACCGGTGCGGTGTCCGCGATCGTGCGAATTTCCGGCCGCATGCAGGAGATTTACAGCTGCGCGACAGCAGCTTCCGGCGCGGTGGAAGAGCAAAACGCCGCGCATCGAATGGAGCGAAGATCGTCGTCTCGGCTCTGGGCGAGGTTTCAGGAGCTGCCGCGGAAACGCGGCATTCGGCGCAAAGCGTCCTGACAGCATCACAAGCGGTGGAAGTGCGGCGGGCGCGTTGCGCAAGGAAGTCGAAGGCTTCCTATCGCGCGTTGCGGCCTGATCAGGCAAACAACCCGACCAGCGAGCCGAGCAGCGCTACCTGGTTGCGAATTCCCCCGGCCGCCACCTGCGGGCGTCGATCAGTTCCGTCATCGAGTTTAATATCATGAAAACAAGCACATCATGTGGCTGGTCTGCTGCAGCGGTGCGACGGAAGATTTGCTGCAACAGATCGCAGGCTCGGATAGCTTGCAGAAGCGAATGGCCGTCGAAATGGAGAATGCTTGATGCGGTTGGGTTACTTCACCATGCCCGTTCACCCGATGGACCGGGACTGGTCCCAGACGCTGCGCGAGGACCGGGAAGCGATTATCCTCGCGGACAAGCTGGGCTTCTATGACGCCTTCGTCGGCGAGCATCTGACCGACGCGTGCGAGAACATCACCAACAGCATGCTGTTCCAGGCGACTCTCATTCACGACACCAAGACCATCAAACTCGCTACCGGAACCACCAACCTCGCGCAGATGCATCCGGTGGTCATTGCGGTCAACGCGGCCATGTTCGACCACCTCTCGCAAGGGCGCTTCGTCATGGGCGTAAGTGCGGGCGCGCTAACGTCGGATTCCGAGGCGATCGGAATACTGGATGAGGATCGCAACAAGATTTTCGCCGAGGCGATCGACGTGATCCTTGCGGTGTGGGAGCGCAATCCTCCCTACGATATCGATTTCCCCGGCAATCGTTTCAAGGTCGGTTTCGCGCGGACCGCCGCGCTTGAGCTTGGCGTCGGCATATTGGCAAAGCCGTTCCAAAAACCGCGGCCGGAGATCGTCGGGACAGTTGTCGCGCCATTCTCGCCCGGCGTCGTACTGATGGGAAAACGCGATTTCCATCCTTTGTCAGCTAACTTCCTGCTTTCAAAGCATCTCAAATCGCACTGGGCCAACTACGCCAAGGGCAAGGCCGAAGCGGGCGCGAAAGCCAACATTGCCGACTGGCGTGTGGCGCGCACAATCTTCGTTGCCGATGATGACAAAGTGGCGCAGCGCTATGGCCACGATGACGCCAAGAGCCCCTATCGTTTCTATTTCGAGCAGATGCGCGCAAAGATGAAGCGCGGCAACCGGCTCTATGTGTTCAAAAGCTACAAGGAGCAACCGGACGAAGAGATCACTGACGATTATGTGGTCGACAACTGCGTCACCTTCGGCTCGGTCAACAAAGTCGTCGATGAGATCCTCAAGCTGCACGAGGAAACCGGCGATTTCGGCGAGCTCGTCTATGCCGGCCTCGACTGGGTCGACCCGACCCTCGCCAGACGCTCGATGCAGTTGATGGCCGAGGAAGTCATGCCGCGGGTCAATGCCGCTATCGGCAAACCCGCCAAGACCGCCGCGGAATAGCGGCTCGACACCTACACCGAGAGCGGATCCGTTCCCAACGCGGCGTAGAGTCCGTGGCGCGCGCCTTGCGTGAACGAGACATCTTTCTTGAGTTCGATCGAGGCAGAACGAATGCGCTGCGCCTCGGGCTCGGTCGCCGGCACCGCGCCGCCCTCGGCCGCCGCCTTCGCAGCGCGCAACAATATCCTGCGCGTCATAACGATGCCTTTGTCCGTCGCGCAAAGGTGTTCCTTGGTGCGATCCTGAATCGGCCCCATGCTTTCCTGGATTGAGGCGTCCTGCATCGCGATCCCGTCGACCCCGGTCGATGAGTGCCCGTGGCGCTGCGACTCGCGATCCAGCAGATAGTTGTTCGACTTGTTGGCGAGCGGAATGAATGTGCCGGGCACGTATTTGACGTGAATGCCCTCCCCGTCCTGCATCGCCGAGACTTCCGCCTTCGTAAGCGCGCGCCTGGGATGGTAGTTGATGCTCCAGGCCCAGCAGGTCTCATCGTCGATCGGCACCCAAGCGTGCGCACCCAAGGGATGTCCGGCGCGCGGCGGAATGATCGAATACCAAGGCATGATCCAAGGCGTTATCCGCCAATAATATTTGTCGCCGTCGGCGTTGCGCCGTGCGCCGATCAGCAGCCCGCCCGGAAACTCCTCAACCTCGAACAACGGCATGCGGTCCTGCTCGTTGTAAACGTTGCCCTTCGAGCCTTTGAATAACGGGTCTTTGTTGAGCTCCGATCCGTGCAGCCACGACACATGGCTCGAATCGATGCCGCCTTCCATCGCCTGCAGATAGTTGCATTCCTGCAGACGCTTGGAGACAAACCGATGCGATGGCTCGACCTCAGTCCACTCCAGCGCGGGTAGCGGTGGCTGCATGCCGGGCGGCCCCATATACGCCCACACGATTCCGGCCTTCTCGATGCAAGGGTAGGATTTCAGCTTGATGCTCTTTCGAAAGCCGCTTTCTTCCGACTCCGAAGGTAGATCGACGCACTGCCCGGTCACGTCGTATTTCCAGCCGTGGTAAGGGCAGCGCAGTCCGCATTCTTCGTTCTGGCCAAACCAGAGCGAGACCCCGCGATGTGCGCAGAACTCGTCCATCAGGCCGATGCGGCCCTTGCTGTCGCGAAAGCAAATCAGCTTTTCGCCCATCAAGGTCACCCGCACCGGCGGGCAATCGGGTTCGGGAATTTCCGAGACCAGCAGGAAAGGCGCCCAGTAGCGCCGCAGTAACTTGCCCATCAAGGTATCCCGGCCGACGCGGCTCAGCTGATCGTTTTGCTCACGCGACATCATAGCGACGTTTCCCCGCTCACTTGCTATTATTGAACTCGCGGCTGCCATTATAGGCAGGCGGGCCGCTGACGGAAGCCGAGCCATGCCTTTGCCGCGTATCGCCATTGCAACGGGAGACCCCGCCGGTATTGGACCCGAGATCGCGCTCAAGGCCGCGATCAACGCGAATGTGCGTGCTTTGTGCCGGCCGCTCTTGGTGGGCGACCCGGTTGCCGTCGAGCTTCATGCGCGTAGCGCAGGCCTGTCGCCGGTCGTGCACGTCGTCGAAGATGTAACGGATGCCGACTGGACCGACGGAAAGGTCTATTTGCTGGATGCCCGCGAGGGCAGTAACGCGCTGATAAAGTTCGGCATGGTTGATGCCGCCTACGGCAGGGCATCGCTTGCGAGCGCAAGGCGCGCCATCAAGGCCGCGCTGGCCGGTGACGTCGAGGCCGTTGTCGCCGCGCCGCAGACCGAACGCTCGATAGCCGCGGCGCACATTGCATTCGACGGCTATCCGTCATTCGTCGCGCGCGAAACCGGCACGCCTATCAATGACGTCTATTTGATGATCTGCTTCGACCAGTCCCGCATTGTCCATGCGACCCTGCATGTCAGCGTGCGCGAAGCGGTCGCACTGATAACGCGCGAGCGGGTCGAGCGCGTGGTCCGCGTCACCGATGCATCGCTCAAAAAGCTCGGCATCGCGCGGCCAAAGATCTTCGTCAGTGGTCTCAACCCTCACGCCGGCGAAGAGGGAATGTTCGGCCGCGAGGAAATCGACATCATCGGGCCGGCCATTCACAAAACTGCCGCCGATGGAATTGACGTATCCGGTCCATTTGGCGCCGATACGATGTTCCGGAAAAAGGGTGCAGATGCGTTCATCGTCATGCTGCACGACCAGGGCCACATCGCCGCCAAGCTGCAGGCCTTCAACCGCACCGCCGGACTTTCGATCGGCTCACCGATCCTTTTTTCCTCGGTCGCTCACGGCAGCGCCCACGATATTGCAGGAAAAGGTCAGGCTGATCCAGGCGCGATGATCGAGGCGATCACGCGGCTCGCGAAAGTCAGCGCTTCGGAAAATCAGCCGGTTTAGCGGCCGGGCGGCGGCAGAGGTGACGACGAGATCGCACCGCCGCCGTAGCTGCGCGGCACGGAAGCCGTGCTTGGCGGCGCCGTATTCACTGGAGCACCCGCAGGTACCGCGTTTGCGGCGGACTGCCCAGCACCGTTGACAATGTTCTCCGGAGGCCTGCCGGGCAGCACGACGACACGGGTGCCGACCTGCACACGACTGTAGAGATCCTCGACATCCTCATTGATCAGGCGAATGCATCCCGACGACACGAACGTGCCGATGGTCGAAGGCTGATTGGTGCCGTGAATGCGATACAGCGTCTTGCCGAGATAGAGCGCGCGTGCGCCGAGCGGATTACCTGGTCCGCCCGCCATGAAGCGCGGCAGATACGGTTGCCGATCGATCATCTCCGACGGCGGATGCCAATCCGGCCATTCCGACATCCTGCTGATCCGCTCGGTACCGGTCCAGGTGAATCCTTCGCGGCCAACCCCGATGCCGTAGCGCAAGGCCTTTCCACCACCGAGCACGAGATAGAGATAAGTGTTCGGGGTATCGATAATGACCGTGCCGGCGGGCTCCTTGGTCGCGTAGTCAACCAGCTGCTTTTTCAGATTCGGAGGCAGTTCCTTGGCCTGACCAATTTCCGGCTGATAGTCCGGCGGAAGAGCCGCGGTCTGTGACGGCGGCGAACCTTGCGGCACCGCGCCGATCGCACCCGGTGGCCGCAACGAATCGGGATCGCTCACGCCCCGAGAAGGCGCGCCCGACATTGGCGGCGGTTGCTGCGGCTGCTGATAAGGTTGCTGGCCGTATCCAGAGGACCGCTGACCGGGCGCTCCGTACAGACCTGGCGGAGGCACCGGTGGTTCGTCATCTGGATATTGAACAGCGCGAGCGCCCCGGCGCATGTTGCGAGGCGGCGGCGCAAGGTCCTCCTCGTCGTCATAGCCTCCGATGACGGGCGGCAACCGCTCCTGGTAGTAGGCTCCGGGTGGCGGCGGTGGGCCGTACTGCGCCAATGCAGGCGCGGCCACGAAAGCCACTCCAACCGGAAGCGCGAGCAGGAAAGCAGCGGAAGATCGGATCATTATCCACCCTGGGCGGCAAATCAGCCGCCAGAACCCGGGCCCTGATTGCCCCGGGATGAAGGCACATTCAAGACCAGAATACGGCCATCTGGTTAACGGCACTTTGCGATGGGATCAGGCTTTTTTGGCCTCGGCAGCCAATACCTGCTTCGCCACCCGATGACAGTCCACTGCGGCCGGGAACCCGCAATAAACGGCCACCTGCCGCAGGATAGCGGAAAGCTCGTTTGGTGTAAGCCCATTGCGCAATGCGCCGCGGAAATGCGCCTCAAACTCGTGCATGCGCCCGAGGCAGGCGATCATTCCAAGGTTGAGAATGCTGCGATCCCGCGGCTTGAGCGCGTCATCGCCCCACACCGCACCCCAACAATAGGTGGTCAGCAGTTCCTGAAATTGGCGGTTGAAGTCATCGGTATTCGCGACCGCGCGATCAACATATTCGTCCCCGAGTACCCGGCGGCGCATCGTCATCCCCCGATCGTACAGTGCCTTGTCCATCGTCGTTTCCTCCTTTGATGGCGTCGGAACCCCATGTTGACAGAGATGGAGCGATTTCGTCCATTCTTGCGGCAGCTCCATCGACAGATTCAAAATTCAAAAAGTGAGGAAACACCATGGGTATCGTATCGAGGCGTACGGTCCGTTTTGCTCTTGTCCTGACCGCTTTGGGCTTTCTCGCCGGCTCGCTCGCGCCGAAAGCCGTGAGCCAGGAGGCAGGATGGGTTACCTTGTTCGATGGCAAAAGCCTCGATGGATGGGATCAGGTCGGCGAATCCAACTGGCGTGTCGAGGACGGCGCCATTGTCGTCGACAAGATGGCGGGCAAAGAGCCCGGCTATCTAGTGAGCAAGAAGCCATACAAGAATTTTATCGTGCGCGTCGAATTCTGGCCGAGCGATGATGCCAACAGCGGAATCTATTTCCGTTGCCTCGATCTGAAGAAGATAACCGACCGCACCTGCTACGAAGCCAATGTCTTCGATCAGCGTCCTGATCCGAGCTATGGCACCGGCGCGATCACACGTTACGTCGAAGTCAGTCCGATGCCGAAAGCGGGCGGCAAGTGGAATACATATGAAGTGACGGCGAACGGCCGCGACATCACCGTCGTGTTGAATGGACAGACGACGGCAAAGCTGCGCAACGGCATGTTTGATGAAGGTCCCATCGCCTTGCAGCACGGGGCCGGGGCGATCAAATTCCGCAAGGTGGAAGTAAAACCGCTCTGAGCACTGATAACCGGCACATCGGAATGCAAGTAGCGATTGTCGGCGGCGGCATCTGCGGACTGACGCTCGCCCTTAATCTGAAGGAGCGCGGCATTGCCTGCCGCGTATACGAACGTGCGCCAGAAATCAGGGAACTCGGGGTCGGCATCACGCTGTTGCCTCACGCCATACGCGAGTTCACGACGCTTGGCGTGGGGGACTCCCTGCTGAAGGCCGGCGTTGAAAATCGCGAATGCGCGTTTTTCAATCGCTTCGGACAACTGATCTATCGCGAAGATCGGGGAAAATTTGCCGGCTATCCCTTTCCGGAAGTCGGCATCCATCGTGGTCGCCTGCATGTCATACTTTACGAAGCTGTCCTGAAAAGACTCGGTCGGGATTCGGTACTCACCGACCGCGAATGCACGGGCATCGAACAGGACGATGCCGGCGTCAACATCCACTTCAAGCAGACCACAAGCGGACAACCGAGCGAGCCGGTTCGTGCCGAAATCGTCGTCGCATGCGACGGCATCAATTCGGCTTTGCGCCGGCAGTTCTATCCGAACGACACGGTTGCGTTCTCCGGAATCAACACCTGGCGTGGCGTCACGCGGCGCAAGCCGATTCTCGGCGGTCGGACTTATATGAGGGTCGGTTCAATTCTGACCGGCAAGATCGTGATCTATCCAATCATCGATAACATCGATGGCCAGGGCACCCAGTTGATCAACTGGATGGCCGAGATCAAACGCGAAGCCACCGAACAGAACGACTGGAACAAGCCGGGAAACCTGTCCGACTTTTTCCCGCTTTACGAAAGCTGGCGTTTCGACTGGCTCGACGTCGCGCGGATGATCCGCTATGCCGACCAGATTTTCGAATATCCGATGGTCGACAAGGACCCGATCGAGCGCTGGACTTTCGGTCGCGTCACGCTTGCCGGCGATGCCGCGCATCCAATGTATCCGCGCGGCTCGAACGGTGCGGCACAGGCCGCAATTGACACTCGTACGCTCGCCGATCTGCTGAAGAAAACCCCCAATCCGCGGGATGCCCTGAAAGCCTACGAAGCCGCACGCGTGGCTTCGGCGGCGAAAGTCGTGCGTACCAATCGCGAACAGCCCCCCGATTTCATCAACATCAAAGTTGAGGAATTGGTCGGCGACAGACCTTTCGACGATCTCGACAAATACATTACGCAGGACGAATTGCGCGCACTGTCGGAGCGCTACAAACGCATTGCCGGCTTTGCGCTTGCCGACGTCGCGGCCAGCGGTTGACGTGTTCAGCTTTCGGCAATTCGATATCCGATGCCCGGCTCGGTAAGGACGATCCGCGGGTCGTCGGGATGCTCTTCGATCTTCTGCCGCAGTTGGCCGATATAGACACGCAGATACTGGGTGTCTTCGACATGTGCCGGGCCCCACACCGCTGCGAGAATCTGCTTGTGCGTGATCACGCGGCCCGCGTGTTTTGCGAGAAACGATAGAAGTTCGAATTCCTTCGGCGTGAGCTTGAGCTCCGCACCGGCCCGCGTTGCGCGGTGACGCACCGCATCGATTTCAAGCCCGCCGACGCGCAGCACTGGAATCTCGGCCTTGCGCTGCATTCGATGCCGCAGCGCCGTGCGCATCCGCGCCAATAGTTCGCCGACGTTGAAGGGCTTGTTGACATAGTCGTCGGCGCCCAGATCAAGCGCCTCGATCTTTTCAGCTTCGCGATCGCGCGCCGACAGGACAATGATCGGCACGTCGGACCACTCGCGACAGCGGCGGATGACCTCCTTGCCATCGCCATCGGGTAATCCGAGATCGAGCAACACGATATCAGGCGTTTCCGCCGCCACGCGTTTGATCGCGTCGGCGACAGTGCCGGTACTCGTCATTTCGTAATTGTTTGCCTCAAGCGCGGGTTTGAGGAAGCGCAGGATTGCATCCTCGTCATCGACCACCAGAGCGCGGATCCTTGCACTCACGATGGCGCACCGTTGCGCGGGAAGGTCAAAATGAAGCGGGCGCCCCGTCCGTTGGCGACCGGGCTTTCCGCGCTGATCGCTCCGCCGTGCGCTTCCATGATGCCTTTTGCGATCGCAAGCCCAAGACCTGTGTGGCCTCCGTCCGCGCTCAATGTTTGCATCTCTTTGCCTTTGACGAACTTTTCGAAGATATGGGGCAGATCGTCCGAAGGAATACCGGGCCCGTTATCGGTGACCCGCAAGGCAATGGCATCGGGCGCATTGCCGGCATCGATCACCACCCGGTCGTCGGGCGCCGTGTGGACAACTGCATTGGCGACGACGTTACCAATCGCCTGCTCGGCCAAGGTGGCGTCCGCCTTCACGAGAGTGAGATCTTTCGGCAACTCGATTTCGATCCGCTGTTGCGCGCCGTGACGCCGCGCGGTGCTTACCACGCGCTCGCTTATTTCACGCAGGTCGATCCAGTCGCGGCGCAATTCCAGTGCTCCCGCATCTATCCGCGTGATCGCGAGCAGATTACGGACCATCTCATCAAGGTCCTCCGCCTCTGTCTTGATTTGCCGAAGGAGGTCTTTCGTTGCCGCCGGGTCGAGCTTGTCGCCATAGTCGATGAGACTCGTCGCCGAACCGAGGATGGAGGACAGCGGCGTGCGAAAGTCGTGCGAGACCGACGCCAGCAACGTATTGCGCACCCGTTCGGTTTCCGTGGCCGTTTTCGCGCTCACCATTTCACGGGCCAGAGACGCGCGTTCAAGGGCGGCCGCCGTCTGTTCGACGAGGGTATCCAGAAGGGCGCGTGCCTCCGAATCGAGCGGCGGCCCGTCTTTCTCCTTAGCGACGCCGGCAACACCAAGCGTTTTTGCGCCAATCCGCAAAGGCACAAAATACCACGGGATGATCGGCAGAGTTCCGGTGTCCGCACCCGCCGGCTCGTTATGGCTGTAAGCCCAGCGGGCCGCCGTCGTCGCTGCGGCGTCAAGCGAATCCTCAGGCGGCCAGGCAGCTGTAAGTGCGAGGTCATCGTCGTCATGTCCAAGCATGACGACAACCGGCCGGCCAAGGCTTGCGTGGATTTCGCTGGCGGCGCCTTCAGCGACGGCATCGATTGTCGCCAGACCCGACAGACGCTTTGTGAATTCATAGAGCCTGCGCATGGCCCGCATGCGCGCGGCCGCAATCCGTGCCTGCTCACGCACGCGGCCGGCCATTGCCGAGCTGATGACGGCGACAACCAGGAAAATCACCAGCGCCAGCAGCTCATATGGCTCGGCAATGGTGAATGTGTAGATCGGCGGAATGAAGAAGAAATTGTAGACGAGAAAGGAAAGGATCGACGCGAAAATCGCCGGCCACATGCCGACGTTCATCGCCGTCACAAGCACGGCGAGAAGAAAGACCATCGACAGGTTGGGAATCGGCGTAAGCGTTGTCAGCACCTTGCCGACTGCCAATGCTCCGGTCACGGCAACAACCGCGAACAGAAAATTCCAGGGGTTGGTTTGGAAGGTGCTGGGCCAACGGAATAACGATCTTTTCGTGGATGCTTCCGATTCCTTGGTGACCAGATGGATGGCAATATCCTGCGTACGTCGCACCAGCTCATAAGGAAGTGAGCGTCTCAGCAATTCACTGAAAAAACTGCCGCGTGGATGGCCGACTACGATCTGCGTAACGTTTTCGAATTTGGCGAAACGCAACAATTCCGCCGGCAGATCGGTCCCGGTCAATGTCTGCGTTTCAGCGCCCAGACTCTGCGCCAGCTTCATCGCCTCGTCCAAGCGCTGGCGGCCCGCGTCGTCGAGCGTCGTCCCGGGGCGTTCGACTGTCACCGCAATCCATGGCGCATCCATCAGGTCTGCCAGCCGTTTGGCGGCGCGCACGACGGTCGGCGATACCGGATCGGGCCCGATGCATGCGAGAATGCGTTCGCCTGCGGCCCACGGGCCTTCGATCGCCTGCGCCTGCATGCGCTCGACAAGTTCGGCGTCGATCCGCTCGGCGGCACGCCGCAATGCGAGCTCGCGCAACGCCGTGAGATTTTGCGGCTTGAAAAAGTGTTCGACCGCGCGCGCGGCGGTGTCCTGAACATAGACTTTGCCCTCGGCGAGCCGCTTGAGCAGCTCATCAGGCGGAAAGTCGACCAGTACGATCTCGTCGGCCCTGTCGAAAACGGTATCGGGCAC
>Ga0182033_10000040_pt1 | contig 50754 bp, 41 predicted proteins | sample tim00Cox0000000H_FD_125968 | JGI IMG/M metagenome (GOLD analysis project Ga0182033, IMG submission 125968) | Lab enrichment of tropical soil microbial communities from Luquillo Experimental Forest, Puerto Rico - timezero.00C.oxic.00.000.00H | ecosystem: Environmental > Terrestrial > Soil >...
ATTAGGAAGTAGAAAAAAGGGTAATCCCTCAGGAACACAGGAAAGCGGGAATTCTCTTTTAATCTGGAAGCCAGGAATCCAGAAACCAACTCGCAGGCTGTAAATCTTTTCCTGGTATCGTGGTTTCCAGATTACGACTTCACGACAAGCGGTCATTCCAACGGCTTCAACTCACCGAGCATGGTCGGGATCAATTCTGTGACAGTCGGATGAATGTGCATGGCCCGCTGAATCACCGTGTATGGCGCGTTGGCGTACATCACGTCTAGGATCGAATGAATTACCTCATCGCACTCGATCCCTAGGAGCGACGCTCCAAGGATCTTTTTCGTTTCGGCGTCCACCAAAACTTTCATGAATCCGTCCGTCTCGCCTTTTTCCCGCGCACGGCCGACTTGCGTCATCGGACGCTTTCCAATCAAAGCTTTCCGTCCTGATTTTCGCACTTCCGCCTCAGTCATTCCTGCTCTGCCCAGGGGCGGATCAATGTAAAGGGCGTAAGCGGGGATCCGGTCGCTCACGCGGCGCTGGTCGCCGTCTAAAAGATTAGCGGCGACAATTTCATAATCGTTGTATGCGGTATGAGTGAAGGCTCCGCGTCCGTTGCAATCACCCAGCGCGTAAATGCCGGGCACATCGGTGCGAAGTTGATCATCAACCTGGATGTAACCGCGCTCATCGACTTTAATCCCGGCGTGTTCCAGACCGAGATCGCTCGTGTTCGGCACGCGACCGACTGCGAGAAGCGTATGCGAGCCGATGACAGTCTTATCGCCGCTGCTGCATTCAACCTGCACGGCCACTTTGTCGCCGCGTTTTTCAAAGCCGACGCATTCAGCGTTCAGACGGATGTTGATACCTTCGCCTTCGAGAATGGTTTTGATGTTTTCGGAAACGTCTTCGTCTTCACGCCGACACAGTCCCGGGCCCAGCTCCACAACGGTGACCTCACTGCCGAAACGGCGATACATCTGAGCAAACTCCAGTCCGACATAGCTGCCGCCGATGACGATCAGGTGATCGGGCAGAAAGTCCGCGTCCATCATCGTTGAATTGTTCAAATAGCTCACCTGATCGATGCCACGGAGCGGAGGAATGGATGCGCGTCCGCCAACGTTGATAAAAAATTTGTTTGCCTCGAGAAGTTCGTCGCCGACACGAACCTGACGCGGGTCGGCAAAGCGCGCGTGTCCTTGATAAACAGTCAGGTTCTGAGTGTTCTTTAGCCAGTTCTCCACGCCCTCTCTGCTCTGACGGACTAGTGCATCTTTACGCGCTTTGACTTTTTTCATGTCAACGGCGATGGGGCTGCCAATCGTCACGCCGTAATCGCCGGCGCGGCGAGCAACATGAGCTGTGCGGGCACTCGCTATTAGCGTCTTCGTTGGGATGCAGCCGTTATTGACACAGGTGCCGCCGAATCGCTTGCGCTCGATAATCGCCACCTTCATTCCAGTCTCTGCCAAGCGGACCGCTAAAGACGGTCCTGCCTGCCCAGTGCCAATAACGATCGCATCATATTTAGTTGCCATAGGGATACCTCCGCTCTTGTTAAGGTCGCTTACAATCTTCAGCGTTCCTACCAGCCGTTACGAACTATGATGGCGGCGGAACGCATTTAGCGCATCTGGAGTGAGAACCACGGACACTACGTTCTGCGTATCGCGGCATTTACTGGCTAGAGCATCACGCCAGACCCAGCAGCGCGCCCGCGGACGAAAACCGCAGCTTGGCTTGTCCTGCTACTCTGCAGATTAAGGTGTGTAACGGGTAAAGACGAAGTCGCGCTCTTTGCAATATCGCTACGCTCAAATCCGAGCCACCGGTCATGTTGTTCGGTCCGCAGCCATTCGTGTTGGTGCGTGTCGGCGTCCCTGATTACAAGCCGCCCACCTGGTTTCAGGACGCGCGTCATCTCGTGGTGTAATTCCCCCTCAGCTTGCCGTGATCGGGAAGGTGGCCGTTTCCAGACTGGGTCATGTTCACGTGAACAGTTACGCTGCTTCAACCAATTCGCAATTAATCAAGTCGGCAAAAGTAACAAAGTCGTTACTTTTCTTTTGCAGCCCCGGGTACGGCTTGTTGCGAATGTACGATCAGGAGGGAATTCCATGAATCACAATATGCCAGCTTACGTAAGAGACCACGAAACTACGCCTAGGATCAAAAACCGGATTACCAGGCTTCTTTTCGCAGGAATTGCGCTCTGCGGAGTTTTTGGCGGAATGCGATGCGTTGACGCCGATGGCTTTCTACCAGATCAGATGATCGTTTCCACAGTTCCGCCAAACGGAGACGTGAATCCCTATGGCGTTGCGTTTGTTCCGCAAGGCTTCCCAAACGGTGGGCCCCTGCAAGCGGGAGATATTCTGGTCTCAAATTTCAATAACAACATGAACCTGCAGGGCACCGGCACCACCATTGTGCGTGTTTCTGCAAGTGGGACAGTCTCACCTTTTTTTGCTGGGCCGCCTCACCCAGCGGGATCATCCGGCCTTGGTCTTTCTACCGCACTGGCAGTGCTGAGCCAAGGCTTCGTCATTGTTGGAAACGTGCCTTCAACGGATGGCACCGCTGCAACCGTTACACCGGGTTCGCTGCTAGTCATCAGCAAGACCGGCCGTTTAGTCAGCACGATTACCGGTCCGAATATTAATGGGCCATGGGATATGACAGTGCTGGACCAAGGCAGTCAGGCGGTTGCTTTTATCTCGAACGTGCTTGCGGGAACCGTTGTGCGATTGAACCTCAATGTAGCCCCGAACGGTGTGACGGTGGCGAACCAGACCGTGATCGCATCCGGATACGCGCACAGGGGCGATCCGACTGCCTTCGTAGTTGGGCCAACCGGCTTGGTATATGATCAAAACCAGGATGTGCTTTTTGTGGCATCCACAGAGGACAATGCCGTATTCGCTGTTCAAGGGGCCGCAACAAGAACCGGCAGTGGAGGCAAAGGCACGCTTATTTACGCAGATGCCGTTCACTTACATGGTCCACTCGCTATGGCTGAGGCTCCCAATGGCCACTTGCTCGTTTCCAACAGCGACGTGATTAATTCCGACCCGAATCAGCCGAGCGAAATAGTTGAGTTCACTAAACAGGGCCAGTTTATTAAACAACTGTCCGTCGATCCCGCACAGGGTGGATCATTCGGGTTAGCCGTGAGCGTTAATGCCGCCACATCGTTTTTCGCTGCGGTTAATGATAACACAGCAACTCTAACCGTGTGGAGGATTCCGCGTTCGCCGTGAGCGTTAATGGCGGCACATCGTTCTTTGCTGCGATTGATAACAACACAGCACCTTTAACCGTGTGGAAGATTCCGCTTTCGGAGCGCCCGGTAAGCGTAACGAACCCCCTTTTGCGATGCATTACGTGGAACTGCGAAGTTTTGCAGACAAAATCTTGAGACCGTAGAAGAGGACCGTGACAAAGATTAGCTTTCTTTTTGCCGCGCTTTCTCTTCCGCGTTCAGACCTAATTTGAGCTCAACGAACCTGCTTCAAGCACCGGTCGGCCGTTGTCAGTGTCTTCTGCGAGCGCAGTCCGTTGGGGGACGTAGCCATTGACGTGACTTAACGTTAAAAAATAGACGACCGGCGGTTCGCCCACTCACCCTCTTTGCGAATTCCGCCGGTCGATCCCGAAAAGATTGTACGACGCGACTACCACCTGCCATTGTCACCAGTCACTGGAAGAAACTCGCTCAACTTGCGTACCCGTGGTTGCGCTCGTAGGCCCGAATTGCTTGGCGCGTTCGTGGTCCTAAGACGCCGTCAATCGATCCGTGATAATAACCGGCGTGAGCGAGCTTGCGCTGTAGCTCGGCTACTCTAGACGGGCTGGCGTCGCCGTAGTGACCATAGCCATATCCGTAGCCGTACGGGTCACTATAACCATAATACCCGTACGGATAGTACCCGTACGGATAGCCCCAGCCCCACCACGGATCCCAGCCCCAACCCCACCACCACGGAAAGCCGAAGGAACCGATAAAGATAACGTCATTGTCCTCATGGTGATGGAAATGATCATGGTGATCGAAATGATCAAAATGATCATTGCGGTGATGCAAATCGCCAACATGCCGGTTGCCACCGCTCAGCATGCCCATTCCGGGGCGACCAGGCATACCCATTCCGGGACGACCAAGCATGCCCATTCCGGGACGACCAGGCATGCCCATTCCGGGACGACCAGGCATGCCCATTCCGGGACGACCAGGCATGCCCATTCCGGGGTGACCACCGTGCGCGCCGGCTGTGACTAGTGGAGCAGTGAGTGTTGCCGCAAAAAGGCAACTCGAGAAAATCAGAACTTTTGAATCATTCATAGGAGGGCAGGTTTCTAAACATTAGACGCCCAAACGTTCCCGAAAGTTGCGCTTTCTCGATCGCCGGGCCGCACCGGAAAAGTAACGCGATTGTTACCTTTGCGAGGCGGCGCTACGACATGCACGTTGCCGCCAGCAACCATCGCTCTGACCCGAACAGCCGGCGGCACGACTGGCGCCGTGAACAAATCCACTTATGTAATGCCCTCCGACACAGGTTCAAATTTTAGAATCGATAATTGCCAGTACGTATACAAGCTGGACTCAAGCGCACTTGGTGCCGGTACGTATCGCTTGGACATCCAGATCAACGGCGTTCCCGTAGGTAGAGCTACCTTCCAGCTTAAGTAAGCGTTCGCACAACCCTGCTCGAATCGAGATCAGCGGCAAAACGGCGACAATTCCGATGTCAACGAATCGAGGCTCGGCCCGTTGCCCGTGTTGACCTACACACGTGACGCGTCCTTTTTCACATCGCCGCGCGGCCAATTGAACATGGATTCTGGAATCTTACATTTCATGGCGCATTCGCGGCGTTAGCTTTCGCTTGTCCTCAAAAATGGATACCTGCTCGTTTCAAACGAGCTTGAATCGCTGCGGACCAATCTCGTTGCTTTGAGACATTTTTGCCGTGGGCAGTCTCCGCGTCATACCGGTCCTGCTCCCTCTGTGCTTCTTTAGTTACGCGCTCAGCCAGAGCTTGCAGCTTTCGCCCTAAGTCAGCGGATGCTGCTTGCGGGTTGGCGCCTTCTCCAAGGGGCAACTTATCGAGTGGCATTTCGGCCAAGTGCCTACCGTGAAGTTCGCTGATGTCTAAGTGACCTTGCTCGTGTGGCAGAGCCTCTTTCACGGGTTTGAACCAACTCTTGCGCCATGATTTATTTCGGTTGAAGCCTGACCAAACAAGCCATTCGGTGACCCGGTCCAGCACATGGCCGTTTTGCATAATCCAATGACCCTTGAACCGGTAATGAATAAACCCCATTGTGTACATCCCCATCTCGTTTCCTGGATGGACGGCATCGTTAATTGGAAAATCGCCGACTGCGAGACGATGGTAAGGAAAATAGCCCTTTGCTATTTCCTCTTTCCAAGGCGGTGCCTCATGAATTGCTTGTCCCCAAGACGTGAGCGCTGCGCCCTGCAGCAGCAGAATGAAAACCCATTTATGGACAAAAATCGAGCGCTGTTGGTTCATCGCTGATTAGACTAACTATATGCGGGGTGCGGATCTGCGTCGTCGCGCTGCGCTGCGCGGCCCCGTGTATTGTAAAGGCAGCGTTATACATGCCGAATTGTTGGCGACGGCGCGACACACTTGGGTTTAGCCGACGCGACCCCTCTCGGGCCCTCGCGAGGGGTGGCGAGGTATGGATTTTGTGGCGCGGAGTTGTTCGATTGTCCAGCCGCTGCTCTACCATTTCCCAAATACATGAGCGCCCTGGGCCGCTGATAGATTGAAGTGGTGTTTCCCTTCTCGTCGGCTGTCCTTTTGTAGCGCATTTCTGTGAAACGCCGCGGTATCCGACACAGAAGCCTTACAGCTTCGGCCGCTGTTTGTGCCAGTCGGTGCTTTGCTCGTACGCATGCGCGACTTGGAAGATGCGAGCTTCATCGAGCGCTTTGCCGAGAATCTGAAGACCGATCGGTAATTGGCTCCCCTTCACTTTCGCCAGACCGCAGGGAACGCTAATCCCACAAATGCCGGCGAGGTTTCCGGTGTTGGTGAAAATATCGGCGAGATACATCGCCAGCGGATCAGTCGTGCGTTCGCCAAGCTTGAACGCCGGCACCGGCGAAGTAGGCGAAATGATCACGTCCACCTTTTCAAACGCCTTCACGAAATCTTGGCGGATCAGCTCGCGAACTTTTTGGGCACGAACGTAGTAAGCGTCGTAATAGCCGGAGCTCAAAACATATGTTCCGAGAATGATCCGCCGTTTTACTTCCGCGCCAAACCCTTCCTCCCGTGTGCGTCCATAGTGATCGAGCAAATCCTTCGGATCTTTCGCGCGATATCCATAACGAACGCCGTCAAAGCGCGCGAGGTTCGCCGACGCCTCCGCCGTCGCGAGGAAATAATAGACGGCAATTCCGTAGTCGGTGTGGGGCAAGGTAACATCGACAATTTCCGCGCCGAGAGATTCGAGTTGCTTGATCGCCGCATTGACTGCCGACTTCACCTCTGGGTCGAGTCCTTCGATCCGGTACTCTTTCGGGGTCCCCAGCCGAATTCCTTTCACATCGCGCCCGAGATTTTTCGTGTAATCCGGAACCGGATCGGGCAGCGACGTCGAATCCTGCGGATCGTGACCGGCCATTGCGTTCATGATCATCGCGGAATCGCGCACCGTTTTTGTGAGCGGGCCAACCTGGTCGAGCGAGGACGCGAATGCAACCAGCCCGAATCTCGAAACGCGGCCGTAACTCGGTTTCAAACCGACGACGCCGGAGAGCGACGCGGGCTGACGAATCGATCCGCCGGTGTCTGTTCCAAGCCCACCGAACGCAGCATCGGCCGCCACCGCTGCGGCCGAGCCGCCACTGGAGCCACCCGGCACGCGCGACAAGTCCCACGGATTCCGCGTAACCTTCACACTCGAATTTTCGGTCGACGAGCCCATTGCGAATTCGTCCATGTTCGTTTTGCCGAACGGAATCGCACCGGCTGCGCGCAATTTTTGAATCACGGTTGCGTCGTACGGCGGTCTGTAATTTCCCAGAATCTTCGAACCGCAGGTGCACGGCTGACCCTTAACGTTGATAATGTCCTTAATCGCGATCGGTACGCCGCCAAGTGAAAGAGCGACGTCGACTTTTTCAGCTTCCCTGATCGCGGTATCGAAATCAATTGAAAGATAAGCGTCGATTTTCGGCTCGACGTTTTCAATCCACGTGCGGAGCGATTGGATAACTTCGCGCGGCGATACCTCTTTGCGTCGAAGCAGTGATTGGAGATCGGCGATCGTTAGCGCCGGCAAATCAGGCCGGCTCATTCGACAACTTTGGTAACGATGAAGAGCTGATTCGCTTTTTGCGGCGCGTTGGCGAGCGCTTCATCGGCCGTAAACCAATCGTGCGGCTCGTCTTCGCGAAAAACGTTGAACATCGGGACAGCGTGCGCCGCTGCTTCCACGTGAGTGACATCAACTTCGCGCAATTTCTCTGCGTATTTCAGAACGTCGGCCAATTGCTTTTGGAAAAGCTGTGTCTCTTCGTCGCTCAAATTCAAGCGCGCGAGTTTCGACACGTAGCTAACATCGAGATCAGTTGTCTTGGCCATTGTTAGAAATGGAGATGATTAAGCAACCAAATCGCCGCGAGCAAAAGTGCAATGACCAGAACCAGAAAAAGAATCCGTCCCTCGCGTGCTTGCTTCCGCAGCGACCCGCGCGGCCGGGAGGGTACACCACCGCCATAGCGTTCATCATGCAAGGCCAGCGAAACATCCAGACGGCTGCCGCCCTGGCTCGCGCGCATCAGCAATTCCTCGCGTTGGCGCTTTTCAATTTCTTCCGCGACGCGGGGCGCGTCATCGATCATTCGTTGCAGTTTTTCCATTTCTTTGCGCAGCTCGGATTCCTGCCGCGCCAATTCTTGTTTCGTTTGATCGAGCGCGGTTGTCGACCTAGGCGAACGACGAAGCATGCAGCGTCACCGGCTTGTTGACGCCATCCAGAAAAAAAGGAAAAGCGCGATAAAACCGAAAATGATCAACGGCAAACTGAATGCGAACCCGATTTTGAACCATTGAAAAAGCGAACGTCCGCCGCTGGAAAAAACCGGTTCCATCTCTGGTAGGGCTTCGCCACTATCGCCGTCGTCGGTCGCCTGCAAACGACTGCGTTGCTGAGTGTATTCAACGCTTGCGCCCTCGACGGTGCTGAGCGCGCGGCTCAGTTCCTTGTGCAAATCAGCCGGATTCCAGCTCTTCGGGTCGATCGCTTCGATCAATTCCAAATGTTGTCCAAAACTCTCCCGCATCGCACGGAGTTGCTCGAGTCGTTTCTGTGCATCGTATGCTTCCCGCTCCAGAACAACCAGCGCCCGGGTCAGCTTATCGGTCATTTCCGCCCGACCGCGTTCTAGTTCCTCCTGTTTTCGGCTCAGCTCCTCGAGCTCACGCTTTTGTTTCTCGATCTGGTCCTGTTGACGTTTGAGTTGAAGCAGCTGTTCCTGCGCTTTTTGGACTTGGGAATCGAGATGTTCTGACGAGAGCGGCTCTTCTTCACCCAACTCCAGCATTTGTTCGATCGGTCGAATTTTCTCCGGCATGTCAAACTTCTTCAAACTATCTCACCTCGCGTCGTTGCCGCCGACGGCACATTAATGAGGAGAATCCAGAATTCCAGATTTTTTCGTGGTTAAATGCTAAGTCAACGTCCCGGCATCATCTCGAGCAAAGCGCCTTTGAAGTACTCCGTTTCTGGAATCGCTGGCAACACTGGATGATCCAACGCTTGTTCGAAACGTTGGAGTTTTCGGGCGGATCGGCGCGCATCCACGAGCGCATTGGCGATCGTTTGATTGAACGCCGCGTCGCCCACGTGATGGGAGCACGAAAACGTCGCGAGTAGACCATTTTTCGAAAGCAATTTGAACGCACGTAGATGCAGCTCGCGATAACCTCGTAACGCGTCGCGCAGGCCGCTTTTTGTTTTCGTGAACGACGGTGGATCAAGAATGATCAGATCGTATTGCGCTTCCGCTTTCTCTGCGCCGCGCAAAAACGCAAAAACATCCTGCTCAATCCAGCGCACTTTGAGTCCATTTCGTTCCGCGTTTTGTTTTCCGGCCGCGACGTTCTCCGGACTTTCTTCGACCGCGGCCACGTCGGCCGCGCTGGCGCGCGCACACGCGAGCGCAAACGCGCCCTGATTGGCGAAACAGTCTAGCACACGCCGTCCGGAGGCGAATTGCGCGACCGCCGAATAGTTTGCCGCCTGATCCAGATAAAATCCGGTCTTCTGCGCCTGCAAAAGATCGACATCGAACTTCAAACCGTCGATATCAATCGTGATCGGCCCCGCTGGCGCCGTGCCTTCCAGGACACCGGTTCGCGATTCGAGTCCTTCAGCTTTGCGAACCGGCGCGTCGTTTCGTTCAATGATCGTGACCCATCCGAGAAGATGGACAATCGCATCAATGATCAGCGTTTTTCGCAAATCCATCGCCAGGGTGAGCGTTTGGAGCACAAAATGATCGCCATAGCGATCGAGGATAACGCCGGGCAGGCCGTCACTTTCGCTCCAAACGATTCGCCGCAATTTCGGATTCATTTTTCGCCGATCTCGATACTCGGATGCCTGTGCTATTCGGCGTTTGAAGAAATCCAAATCGAGATCTTGCCGCTGTCGCGAAAACCGTCGCGCGACAATTTGCGATTTCGAATTGTAGATCGCACTTCCAATCAAGCGGTCGCGTCCGTCCTTGAGCGAAATGACATCGCCGTTGGTGGGTTTTCCGAAGATTTTGAGTACCTCGCTGGAAAAGACCCAGTCGTGGCCGTGAAGAATTCGCGCTCGCGGTTTGACGATTAATCCGGCCATGGCAAAGAATGGTAAATGCAAACCGGCGCACAATCGATTGTCGATCTTTCAGGGATAAAAAAGCTGCGGAGCGGAAAAGTCCGCGAAGTTTTCGATCTGGGCGAGACGCTGCTCTTCGTCGCGACTGACCGGCTCTCAGCCTTTGATGTCATTTTGCCCGATCCAATCCCGAAGAAGGGCGCAGTGCTGAATCAGCTCTCGACTTTTTGGTTCAACCGCTTCAGCAAGATCGACAATCACTTTGTTACCGCGGACTTCGATCAGTTTCCGAAGAGGCTCCGTCCATTTCGCGAACAGCTTGCCGGGCGCTCGATGATCGTGAAGAAAACGAAGCCGCTCGCGGTCGAGTGCGTGGTGCGCGGTTATCTCGCCGGTTCGGGTTGGAAGGAATATCAGCAGTCGCAGAGTGTTTGCGGGACCAAATTGCCGGCGGGATTGAAGCAGGCCTCGAAACTACCGGAACCGATTTTTACGCCCGCGACCAAAGCTGAAACCGGTCATGACGAGAACATCGGCATGAAAAAGTGCGCGGAGATTCTTGGAGCCGAAATTGGCGAGCGCGTGAAAGATTTGAGTCTGCAAATTTATTCCGTCGGTCGCGATCATGCCGAAAAAAAAGGAATCATTGTCGCCGACACCAAGTTTGAATTTGGAACGATTGACGGTCAGCTGCTCTTGATCGACGAGGTACTGACGCCGGATTCGTCGCGCTTCTGGCCGGCGGACCAATACGTCGTCGGCCAGAGTCCGCCGAGCTTCGACAAGCAATTCGTCCGGGATTATCTCGAAACACTCGATTGGAACAAAACCGCGCCCGGTCCGAGGTTGCCGGGCGACGTGATTGCGCGCACGGCGGCGAAATACGTCGAAGCGTGTGAAAGATTGACCGGTAAAAAATTAAACTTGTAGGGCGTCTTTGTCAGACGCCGCGGCGTTTCACAGAAACGCCCTGCAACAAATCGGCCACCATCGATTTCTCTTCCTTCAGCTCGGTGACCGATTTGTCGATCTTCTCGCGGCTGAACTCATTGATCGGAAGTTTTTGGACGATCTCCAGTTTGCCGCCACGGACGTGGAGCGGAAACGACGAGATCAAATCTTTGTCGACGGAGTAACTTCCATCCGAGCATATCGCGACGCTGTGCCAGTCATCTTTTGGCGTGTCGTTGGTGAGAAAGCGAACAGTATCAACGACCGCATTCGCGGCTGAAGCAGCCGATGAAAGCCCGCGTGCTTTAATAATTGCCGCACCGCGTTGCTGAACTGCGGCGATGAAATCTTCCTTCAACCATTTTTCATCACCGATCACTTTGCCGGCGGGCTCTTTGTCAATCCTGGCGTTGTAGAAATCTGGATACTGCGTCGAGGAGTGATTTCCCCAGATTGTCATGGTCGTGACACGGGTGATTTCGACGCCTGCCTTGTGCGCGAGCTGTGCGCGAGCACGATTTTCGTCGAGCCGCGTCATCGCGAACCAGCGGTGTCGTGGAATCTGCTTTGCGTTGTTCATTGCGATCAGGCAATTGGTGTTGCACGGATTTCCGACCACAAGGACGCGCACATCCGCAGCGGCGTTGCGTTGAATCGCCTGACCCTGGCCGACAAAAATCTTTCCATTAATGCCTAGCAGATCTTTGCGCTCCATGCCGGCTTTGCGCGGCACGCTCCCGACCAGCAGCGCCCAATTGATGTCGCGAAATCCTTCGTCGAGGTCGGTCGTTGGGACGATCGATTGCAAAAGCGGAAACGCGCAGTCGTGCAATTCCATTACGACGCCTTCGAGCGCGTTGAGCGCTACCGGAATTTCAATGAGATGCAATGCAACCGGCTGATCAGCTCCGAACATTTCGCCGGAAGCGATCCGGAACAAGAGAGCGTAGCCAATCTGTCCGGCGGCGCCGGTAACTGCGACTTTGATTGGGGACTTCATTTCTATTCTTTAGTCACACTCACTGTCATGTCGAGCGGAGTCGAGACATCTCCAAATATTTCCAAGCTACCGAGGCCAGACAATGGTAAGAGATTCCTCGACTTCGCTCGGAATGATAAGGAAACGCAAGTCGCTGATCAAATTCTGCCAGTCGCTTCAAGGAGACCGCGGATCAATTGCATTCGTTTTCGTTCTTTCGGGCTGGAGCGCAATTGTGAAATGCTGCGCTGCATCCGGCGGACCCAATTCGAGCTCGCTGCGGTTCCGGGAATGTTGAAACGATATTTGCGAGCGAGCAGGTCAGTGACCATCACGATCGCGATCCACGATTCGCTTTGGAAAAGAGCGTGCATTATCGCAGGGTAAAAATCGCGCTCGAAATCGATTTGCTCTCTAGTGTGTTCGAATTTCGCGAAAGTAGCGATCTTTTCCAAATCGGAGCGTGCCTGGTCAGCGGTCGCACCGTCGCCATTCAATGCTTCTTCCCACATCGCGCGAATCGGCGGATGATCGTGAGTGGCGTAGGTCGCGACCGAAAGCCGTTCGTATTCGGTACCGGGCGTGACCCGGCCATGATAGTATTCCCATTGCGGAATTTTGAATCCAGCAATGCCTAAAGAACGCAAGCTCGGCCGGACATAATCCGGGACCATGCCGAGATCTTCACCAATCACTCGCGCGTCGCCCGATTCCTCGAGCACGGCGCGGAGGTATTGCTCGCCTTCGTGGCGATTTGCTTCAGAATGTTGCGGGCCTTGATCGTCGCGCGGGTGAAAGTGTGGTGCGCGTCCACCGGTTTTCTCGAGCATTTGGTTCCAATCGAGCAGCAGAAATTTCTTATTCTGCTTTGGCCGCCAGGGAAACGCATAGATCCGAAAAAATCCAAGAATGTGATCGATCCGGAAAAGATTAAAACTGCGTCGAACGCTCCGGACCCGTTGTCGCCACCAATCGAGGTTTCGTTGCTGCATTACGTCCCACCGAAAAAGCGGAATGCCCCAGTTCTGGCCCCATTTTTGGGTGAACTGATCGTCCTTGAAGTGAACTTCCGGGGGTGCGCCGCCGCACCAATCGAGCGCAAATTCATTCGGCCGCGCGAAAACGTCGGCGCTGTAGTAATTGATGCCGAACGGAATGTCGCCCATCAGCGCGACGCCGCGTGCCCTGGCGTACGACTTGATCGCTGACCATTGTTCGTCCGCGATCCATTGCACGTAGCGAAAAAATTCCTCGCGATCACGAAACTGTTTTTGCCTTTCTGAAGACTGTTTCTCGAGCCACGTGCGCGCGGAGCCGATTTGCTGCTGCTCAGCCGGCCATTTGTCCCAGGCCTCGTTGCCGCCATTTTCTTCAAAGAGTGTTCGGAAAAACGCGTAGTCGTTGAGCCAGGCGGCCTCGTGTTCGCAGAAATGCCGGAACTTTGATTGTCGATCCTGCGCCGCGTGCATTGAAAAAATCGCAAATGCTTTCTCAAGCAACTCACGCTTCAGTTTTTTGACCGGCCCATATTTGACCGGGCCATGCCGCAGTTTCCCAAGGTCGGCATCGGCAAGAACTGTTTTGTAATCAGCATGTGTTAATTCTTGCGGTGAACCAGGCGCCAAATGAAGCGTTGTTGGCTCGACCGCCATCGCGCTGATCGCGTTGTAAGGGCTGTTGTCGCGCCCCATCTCATTGATGGGCAACAGCTGCACCAGTTTGAATCCGATCTCCGCCGCCCAATCAATGAACTCGCGCAGCACTGCCACGTCACCGATTCCAAGATCAGTCTCGCTGCGCAATCCGAAAAGTGGCGCCAGAATGCCTGCGATTTTTTTCTCCGGCGACAATTCCATTCTGAAACTTCTTAACCCCGCTGCACCTGCCAGTCTTCGACGAGCTTGTTCGGAATTTCTTTCAAGAATCGCGACGGCCGCTGGAAAAGCTCGCCATGACCGCCGGTTAATCGCATATGTGGATAAGTCAGATAAAGCTCGTCTTTCGCGCGGGTGATCGCGACATAAAACAATCGCCGTTCTTCTTCCAAATCTTTCCGTTCGTCCATTGATCGGCTGCTCGGAAACATTCCGTCGGTCAGCCAAATCACGAACACAGTGTGGAACTCGAGCCCCTTGGCTTGATGCACCGTCGAAAGATTGACCGCTTCCTTATCGCTGGTTTGGTTCGGCGCTGCTTCCGCGTCAACATTGCTGATCAACGCCAGCTGGGAGAGAAATTCGTTCACGTCCTTGAATTGCCGCGCGAATGCGGCGAGCTGATTCAGATCTTCGCGGCGCAATTCGTAGTTCGTGAAATTCACTTTTGCGTAATCGTCATAAACTGCCTCGACCACGGACGTAATCATTTCCGACGGCCCGTTCAGCTGACTGTCAGGCGCAATCTCATCGAGTGTGTGCGCCAGTTGCGTCCAGTGTTTCTTCGATTTCGCGCTCACGCTCATCGATAACAGCCGTTCGCCCCACGAGCTAGTTTCGCCGCGCTCGCCCAATGACTTGTCCCAATTGGTCCAGAGATTTTCCGCGCTACGATTTCCGATTCCGGGCAGCAATTTCACCATTCGCTTGAACGCGACTTCGTCCCGCGGGTTGGCGACGAAGCGTAAAAACGAAACCACGTCCTTGATGTGCGCTTGTTCAAAAAATCGGATGCCGCTCGTGATCTGATAAGGAATGCCACGGCGCGAAAGTTCGAGCTGCAACTCGAGCGCGTGATAATGCGCGCGGTAAACCACCGCGATCTCGCTAAGATCGACATTTTCATCGCGCAGCTCAAGGATCCGTTGCGCCACGAACTGCGCTTGCTCGCTGCCGTCATTCAACGCCACGACCGCCGGCTTTACGGAATTCGATTCGCGCACCGGTTGCAGATTTTTTTGAAACTGATCGACGTTCGCGGCGATCGCCGCGTTGGCAACTTCCAAAATCTCCGGCACGCTCCGGTAATTCATCTCGATCTTAAAAACCTGCGCGTCGGGATAACGTTTCGGAAATTCGAGAATGTTTTGGAAATTGGCGCCACGCCAGGAGTAAATCGACTGCGCGTCGTCGCCGACGACCATCACGTTGTGATGTTCGCTCGCGAGCAGGTCGATAAAGTCCGCCTGGATCTTGTTCGTGTCTTGATATTCATCCACGAGAATGAATTGAAACTGCCTCCGATAAAACGACGCGATCGCTTCGTGCTTTTGCAGCATCGTCAGCGTTTTCTCGAGCAAATCGTCGAAGTCGACTGAGTTCGTCGCTTTCTTTTTTTTCTCGTAGCGGCAATGAACATCGAGGATTTTTTCGAGCAGCGGCAGGAAATACGGTAACTTCCCGGCCAACAATTCTTCCAGCGGCGTTTCGGTGTTGACGACAAAACTGAAAATCTCCGCGAGCACGTCGCCTTTCGGGAATCGGATTTCTTTCGGATCGATGCCGGCGCTCGCCACCACGGTGTTGATCAAATCCTTTTGATCTTCCCGATCCATGATCGTGAATCCGCCGTTGTAGCCGAGCGCTGTGCCATGTCGCCGCAGCATCCGATTTCCGATTGAATGAAATGTTCCGCCCCAAATTCCCCTGGCATCGATCGGCAACAGATTCGCGACGCGATCGAGCATTTGTCGCGCTGCTTTGTTGGTAAACGTGAGCAGCAAAATGTTTCGGGGATCGATCCCGTTCTCGAGCAGGTAGGCCACACGATAGGTGAGGGTGCGCGTTTTCCCTGATCCTGCGCCCGCAATGATGAGTTGCGGTCCGGGTTTTGCCGTAACCGCGGCAAGCTGTTGTTCATTCAGCTCCGCCACGTAATCGATGTGGATCGATGTCGATCTTGCGCTGCGGAGCGTGTATTGGCGGGACACATTTTACCTGTAGCGGCGGTCAATCGCCGTCGCAATCGCGCTTCAGTGAGCGATCACGCGGCACGAAGTCGCGCGGCCATGATCGTCTAGCGCAGTGATTTCGTAGTCCCCTGCGTTCGCGTCCCATCCTAGAAATTCGTCTGGGCCAGCCTGTCCAATGAATTTTTTGCCAGCAAACCAGTAAATCTTTTGCACGTCACCATCGACTTTCGCGCGAAGGGGAATTGTTTTCGCCGATGCGAGCAAAATCTCTTTGTTCGCCGGCGAGATGATCTGCGGTTGGTGACCGGTTCGGCCGGTGAGCTCGCTGCCGGTCCCCGGCAAGAATGGCGGCGGAGTTTTTCGCGGAACACCTGCCTGCTCAAACAGTTTGAGAATGTCTCCCGGCCAAAATTCATAAACCTCGCGCTTCAGCTCGCGTATGCCGTTGTCGATTGGAACGCGCAACCCACTGGCCCGATCGATCAAAACTTCGCGATGCACATCGCAGGTCTTGATCGGTGACATACCGGGAATGAACCAGCCTTCGACGCGCTGCGAGCAATGCTCGTTCGGCAAATCGCCGGAGAGCGCGCAGAACTCGACGCGCTTCAAATTCGCTCCCGGCGGTGGAAGATGCGGCGTGTTCGGCTCCGGCCAGGTCGTGCGCAAGCTATCGATGATCTGAAACAACAGCGGCGCCGCTGCGGTCCGTCCAACGAATGCAGGATTCGCGTGGCCGTCGAAATTTCCTACCCAGACTCCGAGAACGTAATGATCGAAGACCGCGATTGACCACGCGTCGCAAAATCCATGAGACGTTCCCGTCTTCCAATAAACTGGCGGGCTCCGAGTTCCATCCGTGCAGTTCATCTCCGGCCGCGGAACGTTCGCGAGCATCTCCAGAGTCAGGAATGCGGCTTCAGGCGAGAGAATTTTCTTCGGCTCTCCGACTTGATCCTGCATCGTGTATCGGAGTGGCCGCAGCTCGCCGTTGTTCGCGAGCGCCCCGTAAAGTCGAACTAAATCCTGCATCGAGACTCCCGCGCCGCCGAGTGGAAGCGCGAGTCCGTAGAATGATTCCGGCCTCGGCAATTGGACGCCGGAGGTTTTCAGGAATTCGTAGAGAGTCGGATGCGCGAGATGAGATGTCAGCTCGACGGCCGGAACGTTGCGACTACGCGCCAGCGCATCGCAGGCGCGGATCGGTCCAAGAAATTCGCGATCAAAATTTTCCGGATTGTAATCGCCGAAACTGCGCGGCGCGTCTGCCAGCATCGACAGCGGATGAATCAATCCCTGCTCGACCGCGAGCGCATAAACGAAGGGCTTCAGCGTTGAACCGGGCGAGCGCCGACTGCGTGTGCCATCGACCTGACCATTAATGTCGATCTTATTGAAATCTGCCGAGCCAACCTGCGCGAGCACGTCCATCATGCGCGCATCGACAAGGAGCGCCGCGGCGTTCTCGATTCCACGATTGCGACTCCATGCAATGTAATCGGCGATTCTTCGCTCAATCGCTTGCTGTTTTTCAAAATCGAGGGTGGTTACGATCTCATCGCGAGCGTGTGAATTCTGCAGGACTTGCTGGACAAAATGAGGCGCCAGAAATTTTCCATCTCCTTGCGTTCGGGCTCGAAACTCGCGCGGAGAAAGTTCTCCGCTTCGGTCGCTCTGCGTGCGGTCGTACCAGTTGGATTGCGCTCGATTGACTGAATGGTTGTCGCGCTCAGAAAGAAGCGCGCGTCGGCTCGGGCTTTGGGGAATAACGCTGAGCGCGACCGATTCCGGTCCGGTCAACTGCGACGCCGGCTTATCGAAATAAATCATACTGGCCGCGCCGATTCCTTCGATGTTGCGGCCGTAGGGCGCGAGATTTAGATAGGCTTCGAGAATTTCGTCCTTCGAATAATGCCGCTCCAGTTCGAGCGCGCGCACAATCTGTTCGAGCTTTCCCGAAATGGTGCGGGTGTGAAAATGAAAGCGTAGCCGCGCGAGCTGCATGGTGATTGTCGATCCACCGCCGGTTGCGTGATGAAACCGAATCAGATCAAGCGCGGAACGCGCAAGCGCGACCAAGTTCACGCCCGGATGTTTTGAGTAGTATTTGTCCTCGTAGCGTAATGTTGCGTTGATCAGGTCCGGCGAAATTTTTTGGAGCTCTGTCCAAATCCGGAATTTTTGATCGGCGCTGAGCGTTACCCGCAGTAATTTTCCATTGCGGTCCCAAACGATTTGCGAGAACGAAATCCCATCGAGCAACGGCGGCTTTGGAAGCACCAACCAAAGCACGCTGACAAACGCGCACGCCAGCAGCAGAGGCCGCAATATTTTTCGAAGCGGAATCATTCCGTCACCGTGATCTTTCCGCCGATGCCGCGGCCTTTGACGTTGCGATCGTACATCGATTGGGCGAAGACAGGCGGGACGGTGAAATCGCCGCGGTTGCAAGATTTGATTTGGTAATCGATCTCGAGCGCGTTTATTGGCGCGGTCACGAAGAATACTGCGCGGTCTTCGCGAACATCGACATAATCAAGGCCCAGCGTCGCGCCCGTTCCGGTGTGAATCGAGGAATCGACCACCTCGAATCCGCCCGGCAGGAGATCGACAATCGCAACGTTTGTGATCGGCTCACGCAGCAAACTACGTACGTGCACGCGGATATGAAGTTGATCGCCGAGCTTGGTTCGCGACACGGTTTCATTGTTTTTCCCGAGGACTTCACGGTAGACCTCCAGACCGTTGCTCAGTATTTGATTCGGAACTTGTCGATCAAATCCTGCCTCAATGAGCTGGAAAAACGCGCCGAGACCGCTCAGGCGTTGTGCTGAATTGAAGCGAAGTGCAGTCGCCTTATCGGAAAATTCCGAGCGCAGCAAAGCCTTCATACCATTTATGAGGCGCGTTTCGCTCTTGTCTTTGTGAATTTCGGCCATGCTGAGTTCCGGCGGATTTTGCGCAACCGCATACGAGTACACTTTTAACGCGCGCACGGCGTAGGCGGACGAAAGCGTGTTGAAGTTGCCGTCACCGATTGGCTTCAGGATTTTTTGGAATTGTTCGGCTGAAATTTTGCGCAGCCGCGCCGGAAATTCGCGTGCGATCACAGCAATGTATTGCGAATTGGTCCCGAGGGGCTGACAGAAATCATCGCGCGCTATCGCGTTGTTATTATCGATCTTGTAATTGTCGATCAAACTCTCGGCGTCGCGGTCCTTGTGGAGCAAGTGCAGCGCGCCGGCCAGATAGACTCCGGTGAGGTCGTTCTGCCAACTGTCCTTTTCGTTCTTTTCAAGGTAATCGCGGAGATTCAAAATGTAATTCGTGGCGGTGACGCCTTCACGACTGAGGATGTAGATGGCGTAGGCAAGCGTGCGCGCGTCAGCAAGATTCTGCGGCTGACGTCCGACCATTTTTTGCAGATTGCGCAGACCGTTCGCGAACATTTCGTTCGGCGGCGCGAACCCGGTCGATTTCGATTCGCTCAGAAAATCCATCACGTAAGCGGACACAAAACTGATGTGATCTCCCGTTTCTGGGACCCAGTAACCGAAACCGCCCTGATCACTTTGCCGGCGCGCTAAAATCCCGAACGTGTGTTCGAGTTGTTTGTTGATCTCGGCGCGGCTGAGCCCGAAATCGGCTTCATCCGCCAGCATCAATCGGCAGAATGCGCCACTAGTGATTTGTTCGCTGCAACCGTAGGGAAAATCTTTCAGATAAACGTCGAGTCCATGCGCGAGCCCAAGTGGCAACGCTGAAACGCTCGCATCGAGTTTGCGAAACTCGAGATGCATATCGCGTGTCAACATCACGTCGATCTTGTCCTTGAAACTGCCGCTGTGGACTTCGGTCATGTACGGTGCAGGCGGTCGAATGCTCAGAGTCGCACGCCGTTTCGTTTCCTGCCCGTTCGCTTTCGCGACAAATGTGATTTCGCCGGAACCGAGCTTGTCGTTTGCACGGAATTTAAAAATCGCGGTTTGTTCGCGGCCTTCGGCGACACGCAACGTCTGTGTCGATCCACTGAGAATCGTCAACTGTTCGTTGGTTTGGACGCGCAGCTCGATCCCGGCGTTTTGACCGGACCCTTCGACGTTATTGGCAATGGTCACACCGGTTTCGAACTCGTCGCCGGGTGCGGCAAACACCGGCACGCTCGGCGTGATCACAAACGCTCCACGAATCAGCGCGTCGCGATCGCTTGAACCGACGTTGTCGTTTGCAATCGCAACCGCCATGATTTTCAATGTGCCGTCGAAATAATCTGGGACGTCGTAAACGACTTCGCGTTGCGTATTGTCGGCTTCTATGATTCCTGACCAGAATACGACCGGCTTTTCGGTGATACGTTTGAACGGATTCAGCTTTTGGATGTCACCGCCGCCGCCATAGGCCGAGACCGAGCGCAGCAGCGAAAATTCCGGAATGATAAGATCGACAATCTGCGCCGTGTCGACGCGGAGCATGCATTTGCGGAAATAAAAGGCGAGCGGGTCGGGGGTCTTGTAATCGGTGACCTGAAGAATTCCTTCATCGACCGCGAAGATGACGATCCTGCTCGGACGATCCGTTTTGTAGTTGATGTGTAGCGGTTCGCCTGGTTTCGCGGCCGTGAGCGCGTTGATATCGACTTTGAGCCGGCGTTTCTCTTTGTTTGCGGTGAAAGGGACAACTCCGTAGCTCAGCGGACTGACGAAGATCTCTTTGGAATCCAGAGCGCGCACGAACGCGACGTTGACGTAGCCGCTGCCCTCGAAGTCTTCGGGCAGACGAATGTGCTGGACGCTGCTTGCGCTGTTGGCCTGAAACCATTGTTGCGCATAGACACGGTCGCGCTCGATCGTGATCAAACCGCTGCCGGCGTAGGGCGCAGTGATGCTGACCGCGATCTCGTCGCCACTGTTGTACTGCGGGCGATCGAGCTTCACGTTGAGCTCGGAATTTTTCTCGAGGGATCGCGAAACCGCGCCGTGACCAACGACACAAAATTGCAGCTTGGTCAACCTGCGGTCCTGGTCGTCGCGCAATTCGAAAATGTAGTTGCCTGGCTCATCGGTCGGCAGCGAGTAGTGAGATCCATTGGCAGCCACGGAAATCTTTTCTGTTTTGGTGGTGCGCTCCTTTAAAACGGATTCGTAGGCGAACTTGCCGCTTTCCTGTTTCGTGAGAACAGAAACGTATTCCTGGGCGATGATATTCGCGGTCACGTTGCCGAGCGCGATCCGGTTTAACTGCGGATCAAGCGCGACAAGATCGACTGTGCGCGGTTTGTTCATATCGATGTAACGGAGGTCGCCGTCCGCCATGTAGCCGATTACATAGGGCAGCGCTGAGATCAGCGAGGTCGTTGTGGTCGTGACGCTGCGGCCGCCTTCAGCTTCAAAACCTTCGGCGATGAAACGCATCGAATAAGTCGCGTCGGCGAATCGCTCGAGCTGTAAATCGAACTGCGTTTGGCCGGCCTCATCGGTTTTGTTCTCGCCGAGCTCGATCGTTTGTTCAGTCCGTTCCTTTTTCGGATCGTAGAGTCGATCGAAGAAGACGTAATCGCGAAATTCCGGGAATGAGAATGCAGTCGGCATCAGTTCGATGCGCGAGACAATTCGACGATCGGTCGCCGGCGTGCCGTATAGATTGGCCAGCGAAACTGACGCGCGCATTTCTTTGGGCTGGATCCAGCCACGCGGCGACGTTTGCGACAGGCGACTGTCGATCTTCATCCGGTCGGGCACAAATTCCTTTACGTTTGCCGTCGTCGAACCGAGCAGGGTCGAGCGTTTGCTGTTTTTGACGAGGTAAACGTTGAATGTGTAGAGGCCGGTGGGCGATTCGGTCGCAGTCTGGTAAGTGAGTTCCGTGAACGCGGAGTCGGGCAAGTTGATTTTCTTCGTTTGCACGCCGTGCCCGCGCGCATCGACAACTTCGGTTTCGAGAGGCAATCCTTTGAGATTTCCCTGCCAGTTCCGCTGTTTTACCGCGACTGCGATATGAATTTCGTCGCCGGGTCGATAAACGCCGCGCTCGGTGAAGACGAAGGCATCAAGATTTTCCGGCAGTGCATTGTCGACACCGTCGATGTCGAAGCGGGAAAAGTTTAATTGTCGATCTTCGCGAGCGTAGGGGATGAACGAGACGTCGTCGCCGTTACGCGCCACGAACGCGACCGGTGTTTTCTCGCGCGTCGACTTTTCAATCGACGTAAACGCGCAATGGCCGTTGGCGTCCGTCTTCGTAGTTTGGAGTGGGATGCCGTTCTTCCCAAGAAGATCGACAACCACGTTCGCGAGAGGTTGGCCTTCTTTGATCGACATCAAAAAGACGTCGTGACCGCCGTCGGCACTTTTCTTGGTCAGAATGCCGATGTCGGTAACGAGAACGAAACGCGAATCACGGACCCCGATCGGCTTCTTTTGGACTGGGTCCCAACCGTGCGCGGTCAGGAAAAAGAGGCCGCGTTCGCTTCCGCCATCGGCCGGTTTGCGAAGATGTTCGGTGAAATCGAACGCGGAGTAATTCGCTTTCCATTTGTTTTGCATCGCGATGCCTTGCCGTTCGGTCGCGACGCGGGAGATGTTTTCGTTGTTGAAGTAATCCGGGTTCTCAAAAAGCGGATTTTCAAATTTTCCTTCGGTCTGACTGACGAGGTGATTGATCTGGGTTGTTGCGACCCGGCTAATCTCGAATTCGATCGCGCTCAATGCGCGCGAACGGATCGACAATTTCTTCTCGCCATTGACGGCCAGGACGCCGCCCTGGCCTTCGATCTGCAGTTCGCGCGGCAACGATGGCACGTTGACGACCGCGTCGTAATCTTCGCTCAACGGATAATCGCCAAACGCGCGAACGCCTTTTTTTACTCGAACGTAAAGCTCGCCGTCGGTTTCAACGCGGATACGAAAGGCGTGCTGTCGATCCTGCACTTTCTCAGAAGGAAGAGGCATAAAAGCGATTGGGCGTGATTCATCCAGAACATCCTCGGGAACATCGGTCGCGCTTTTCCAAAGCTCCGTTTCCTTCAATTGTGAGCCGACTGTTTCTTCGTTCGAGTCAGTTTCATCGTTGGAAGTTGGGGACTTTTGTGCCGTCGGCTCGGTATCCTCTGAGCTGTCCACTTCCGCTTCTTTTTCCTCCTCAGAGACTTTGCGCTTTGGCAGCAATCGAACCTCGAGCGCTTTGGCCAGATCGCGCGTGCGGATGTCTGCCGTGGTGGTGAGAACGATTAGCTGTTCGGGCTCGCCGCTTTTGTTTCGAGCGATCGTGGTTTGGATCGAATCGACTTTGAACATCGAAGCGATCGACGGAATTTGGAGCTTCTGCTCGAGGCTATTCTTCGTCTGCGCGCCGCCTTGGATTGTGCGGACGCCTTTGCTCAAAGTCAGTTTTATAAAGTCGTCCCGTTCGGGAAGAGTGAGTGACGAGCTCTGCACAAACGCAACCCGATGATGTAGACCATAAGTAACTGTGAAGTGCGGCGCGGGATCGTTCGGCACGAAAACGTTCGCGCCGCCGACGGTGGTGAATTGAAGATGTTGATCTAACTCGCCGGGCTCGACCGCGTGCGTGAGCTGGAGTGTCGCAGTGATGGTTCGCTGTGCCGGGTTCGTCGGATCCTGATAAAGCTGGATTTGTTTGATCGTGATCTCGAACGAGGGGGTGTGCGTCTCGTAAACGAAACGTTCCATTCGCACGTGGCTCGGGAAGAATTTCTTGTCGAAGTTCACTCGGAATTTCTGATCGGCCGGCCAATCCTCTGTCGGCTCAAAAACCAGGACGTCGTCTTTGATCCAATGCCAGGTTCCGTTGAGGTGGGGCTGAAGTTCCACGCCTTGGACCGATTGTTTTTTTAAATCGTCTAGGCGCGCGGCCGACTCGCTGAAATAAACAACCAGCCGCGGAAAGTTGAGGTCCTTGTCGAGTTTCGTGACTTCAACTGGCGTGATGGTGACGGTGACGCGCCGCGGTTTTGGCAAATGCGAATACCAATTCCAAGTCCACGCACCTATGCAAAAGATTCCGAACAGCGCCAGGATTGCAGGAGCGATCAAGCGGGGGTAGGCGTTTTTGAGGCGGTTCCAACCTTCGGCGGTTCGACTGAGCCAGCGCGGCGGTCTCCAGGAAATGCTTCCGAAGATTTGTTCAGGAATCCGTCGCACAAGAACGGCTGCAGCGGCAAGCCATTTCATCGCATTCGAGAGAGGCGCGGGAGTATTCATGAGGGGAATACGAGCCACTCCGCGAAAATCTTTCAGGGGACTTTTCCTAGGCCGCCGAACCCGCTACAAACGTCGGTATGAAGATAGCGGGATTGGCCAGTACGCGCCGAAGTTTGGTCGATCGGCTTGCGAATTGGGATGACCAAAAGCGGTGGCAGGAATTCTTCGATACTTACTGGAAGTTGATTTATTCAACCGCGCGTAAAGCCGGGTTGACCGATGCCGAAGCACAGGAGGTCGTGCAGGAAACCGTAATCACCGTCGCCAAAAAGATCGACAAATTGAAATACGATCCGGCGATCGGTTCATTCAAAGGCTGGCTCCTTCAAATCACGCGCTGGCGAATCGTTGATCAATTTCGGAAACGCAAACCCGGCGAAGCAAAACGTCTGTGCGAAACGGATGACCGACTCACGGCAACGATCGAACGCGTGCCGGACCCGCGCGCTGTCGATCTTGATGAGGTCTGGGAAACCGAATGGAAAGAGAATTTGTTGGAGGCAGCGATCGCGCGAGCGAAAAAAAAAGTCGATCCGAAGCAATTCCAGATTTTCGATTGTTACGTGCGCAAAGAGTGGCCGGCCCAAAAAGTGGCAGATCAACTACGGATCAGCATCGGGCAGGTTTATCTCGCGCGACATCGCGTTGGCGCAGTGTTGAAAAAGGAAATCAAAGCTTTGGAAAAGGCTGGCCGTTAGGGCATTAGCGTGCGGCGAGCGCAATTGCTTCACGCTCGCAGCTTATGTAAAATCGCGACATCGAAGTTTCTGCTCGAGTTCCAATCATTCCTGATCACGAAATGCTGCGCGTGATCGGGCACGGGGCCTATGGCGAAATCTGGCTGGCGCGGACCATTACCGGCGCGTTGCGGGCGGTGAAAATTGTTTACCGCAGCACGTTCGAAAGTGAGCGCGCGTTTCTGCGCGAATTCGAAGGAATGTCTGCATTCGAACCGATCTCGCGCGGACATGCCGGATTTATTGACATCCTGCACGTCGGCCGGACCAACGAATATCTCTACTACAGTATGGAGCTGGCGGACGACCACGTGGCCGGGCGCAAGATCGACATCACGAATTACGAGCCGCGCACGTTGAAGAGTGATCTCGCACGCCACCAACGTTTGTCGGCGGAGGAGTCGATTCGACTCGGCTCCTCATTGACTGACGCCCTCGAGGCGTTACACGCGCACGGGCTCACGCATCGCGACATTAAGCCGTCGAACATCATTTTCACCGAAGGCGTGCCGAAGCTTGCCGACATCGGCTTGGTCGCGGCGAGCGGACAACAATCGTTCGTCGGCACGGAAGGCTACGTCCCGCCGGAAGGACCGGGCACGCCACAGGCCGACATTTACAGTCTCGGCAAACTTCTCTACGAAACGTGCACTGGCAAAGATCGGCTCGATTTCCCCGAGATCGATTCGCAGTTGAGTCAGCGACCGGATCGTGAGCAGTTGCTACTGCTTAACGACGTTCTCGTCAGGGCATGCGCGAACGATCCGAAGAATCGTTACGAGTCGGCCGCGGAAATGCATCGCGATCTCCTGGCGCTCGAGCGCGGCGAGGGGCCAAGGAATGCGCGGCCGAAAATCTTGCTCGCGACGATGTCGATCCTGGCGATTGCAATCGCAGGCGCCTACTTTTTGTTGCAACACCGGCAACCGAGTCCCGGTTTGCATTTGCAAACGACTGTTCGAACCGAGCCGCCGGGCGCGCTGGTGGTTTTAGGGGATCACGCCGAAAAAAGTCCGGCCACCTTCCAGGATCTGGAGGCACGCAAATACAACCTTCGGATTATGGCTCCGGGCTATGATCCGATCGAGACGGTGGTCGAGTTTAGCCCAAGGAACTCGTTGATCTTGCCGCCATTTCATCTGGTTCGAAGCAAAGGCGCGATCGAGATCCAATCCGATCCGCCAGGCGCGCAGTTTTCGATTCACAGCCAAGACGCTCAGATTTTGCGCGAAGGAACGGCGCCACAATCGATCACCGATCTTCCAACTGGAAAATATTCGGTGGAGGCGCATCGCGGCGATTGGGAAATTCGCGATGAAGTCGAGGTGCAGCGTGGTGGCAAAACGATCAAATCTTTCGCTTTCATTAGCGCGATGACGAAGATCACGAGCGAGCCGACCGGCGCCGAGATTTTGGTTGATGGAACTTCACGAGGACAAACGCCGTTGCGACTTGAACTGCCCGCCCGGTCGCACGAACTGAGCGCCCATCTGGATGGCTGGCCTAACGAGCAGCAGAAGTTCGATGTCGATCCAAAGCACGAAAACAGTGCGCATTTCGTTTTCGCCAACGGCAGTGTGAAGATCACGAGCGCGCCAGGCGGCGCGATGGTGAAGGCGAACGGTAAGGAACTTGGTCAAACGCCGCTCGTGATCGAGGAAATAAAGCCCGGCGATGTGACTTACCAATTACAGCTTGCCGGTTACAAGCCGACTTCGATCAGCGGCAAGGTTGAGCCACAACAGCAAACATTCCTGGCGGCGCGTTTGGAAAAGAGCGTCGGTCCGGCGCCGGGACAACCCTTTGCTAATTCGTTAGGCATGAAGTTCGTTCCGCTAGGCGATATTCGCATCTCAATTTGGGAAACGAGAGTGCAGGATTACCAATCTTTTTGCGCTGCGACCGGGAGGCGGTACGAACCGCCGGATTTTCAACAAGCGCCGAATCATCCAGTCGTGAAAGTGAATTGGTTCGACGCGATGGCGTTTTGTAAATGGCTGACTGAAAAGGAGCGCGACGAAAATTTAATCGAAGATCGACAATCGTATCGTCTGCCGACCGATAAGGAATGGAGTCTGGCAGTCGGATTGCAAAATGAAAGCGGCGCTACGCCGCAAGCTCGTGACAGCAAAATTAAGAATGAGTTTCCGTGGGGGAAACAATGGCCGCCGCCCACCGGCGCGGGCAATTATGGAGCGCCACAACGGCGAGGCGCAACGATGCCCGTCGGAAGCTTCAAGGCGAACTCGCTGGGCCTGTACGATTTGGGCGGCAACGTTTGGGAGTGGTGTGCGGACACCTACAAAGGCGGAAGCAGCGGGAGCGCACGTGATTGGGGCGTTCTTCGAGGAGGATCGTGGGCCACAAGCAATCGCCTGGAAATGCAATCGTCTTATCGCAACGTGATTGACCGAAACGATCGCGACGTGATTTACGGATTTCGTTGTGTCCTTGCGCCGGAGACGACGGACAATCGCTAAACTCACGACTCCGCTCAGTGGGCACCGCGTCCCGCACCTGTATAAAACCAAACGGGCAAAAGCGCGAGTGCAATCACGAAGGCTAAGAGAAAGAACACCGGGTGAAGCGCGATGCCCAGTCCAACCAGCAATCCCAGTAACAAAGCGGTCCTCGGCGGGTCCAGCATCTCGTATGTTTTCATAACGCCTCCTTCGTCAATTCTAATTTAGAGATGCTGCTTACCGAGCGCTAACTGCGTCTTGCTTTTGGTTGGGCGAATTTTGTGGGGAGCTAGATCCCCCAGGATGGTGCGGAGCCGTTTGAGAAACGGCAGTTGTGCGGGATTGATCTTCCGCCCGGCGATTTCTTCGCCAAGAAACTCTGCCCGATCGATTTCCGGAAATTCTTTGAGCTTTCCTGAGTGCGGCGGCCACTCAATTTGAAATGTGTTCGAGTGTGCCTTGAACGAAACGGGCAAATCGCCTTCGACGGCCCAGGCGTGCACGGTTTTGCCTCCTTTTTGTCTAATTGAACCGAGCTGAGCAAAATCTCCTGACGGTTTGATTCCGATTTCTTCTTCGAATTCGATCCGCCCTCGAGCCAGCAAATCCTCGCCCGCTTCAGCTTCGCCTTTGGGAATCGTCCAGGCGCCGTCGTCTTTGTTTCTCCAAAACGGACCACCGGGGTGAACAAGCAAGAATTCAATGCTTTCGATCCTGCGCCGAAACATGAGCAAACCGGCGCTGATGTTGCTTCGCGTTTGTTTTCGTGGCCGGCGCGAATCTTCCACACCGAATTTCAACGCCGGACTGCGCGAAGTTGCAACTAATGAATGATCTCGAGCGAACCGAGCGTGGCCGGATCGATGCCGGACGTAATCGGTAGGCGATGATCGCGTTGATAACGCGCGATTGCCGAGCGGGTTAGCGGACCCATCTGCCCGTCAATCGCGTAAGTGTAGTAGCCGAGCTCCTGCAATGCGGCCTGAACACTGGCGATAATCTGTTCCGGCGAAAGTCCGTCGTAACCGTAGATCGGTTCGTTGTAGGCATAGTACGAGTAAGGATCGTAGCCCCAGGCCGGATACCACCAGCCGTCCCACCATCCCCACCAGCCCCAATCCCAAAAGATGAAGGCGATACAGTGGTCATGCCACCAATCGTGGTCGTGATGATGATGGCAATTGTTCCAGTGGTTCTGATGCGCCTGGGCAGTGGTTGAAACATTTCCATTCCAATTGCGCAAACGAGCCGAGGTTTGCAGAGCAAGTCTGCTCTTCGCGGTAATATTTACAGCGCCAGTGTGCTGTAAATTTCTGTTGCCGCTGCGTTGAAGTGCGCGCGTTTGGTTCAAATTGCTTGCGCCGGAATGCACCGAGTGATGCACCGTAGAAGGTCCGACTGCTGAATAGATAAATACGCGGTTACCGTTGCGATAGGTGACGACCGGGTGGTACATGCCCCGGGAATAACGATACGGCATACCATAGAAAGAATGTGGGCCCCCACTGAGATGTGACGCTCCCGCGGCGGATGGTGCTGATGCTGAGCTACTATGAGCCGCCGGCGCGGCCGAGCCACCGCTGTTACCGTGAGCCGACGCGTTACTGACACCAAAGGCGAGCGCCGCGATCGCTACGATTACAAAGAGATTTTTCATAAACAGGACTCGCCAATGAAACCATTCCACCTTCCTTTAGTTGCAGTATTCTAAGCTGATTTTAGCCTTGGAAACGGTCAATCTGCCGGCGAAAGCATGTGATATTTGCTTCGTTCCAGAATCGGTCCTTCGACGCTGCCATTCAAAAATTGGACGACTGCAGGGTTGGTCGATTGTCGGAACTGCTCGGCTGTTCCTTGCTCAATAATCTTGCCGCGGTGCAACATCGCCATCCGCGTCGCAACGTGAAATGCGCTATCCATCAAGTGCGTCACGATAATGGATGTTGTTTTCGTCTGGGTCGTGAGATCGATGATCAACTTGTCGATCAGTGCGCCGATCACGGGGTCAAGCCCCTGGGTCGGTTCATCGAAAAGGATCAATTCCGGTTCCATTACTAACGCGCGCGCCAGGCCAACGCGTTTCCGCATGCCGCCGCTCAACTCGAATGGCATCAATTTGTCTTCTCCGGACATCTCCACCATCTCGAGTTTTTCGTCGACGATGCGATCGATCTCGCTCGGCGTTTTGTTGGTGAGCTCCTGCAAAGGCAAGGCGAGGTTTTCCCGCACCGTCATCGAGCTAAGCAGAGCCGCGTCCTGATAAACCATTCCGAAATGAGTGCGAATTCTTTCCAATTCGTGATCGTTCATTCGCGAAATTTCGTTCTTTTTGAAAAAAATCGCGCCGGCAGTTGGTTTTAAGATCCCGAGAATCAGGCGCAGAATCGTTGTTTTTCCGGCGCCGCTTTGACCAATGATGACCAGCCGCTCCTGTGGATCGACTTGGAGCGAAACTTTGTCGAGCACGCGCTTGTCGCCGAAACTTAGCTCGACATCGCGCAGTATGACGATTGAGCCCGTCGACTTCTGAGCAGAACATGTCGACATTAGTGTGGCGGTCATGGCGTCGCCTTACAATTGTGCACGGTCTCGATCAGTTTGCGTCTCGTCGCTTGAAGCCGGTGCGCCATCACTTGGCAGATCCGCTGAGAGAGATCGTGAGCGAGCGTAATATCTTCGTTGTAGTGTTGGCGAAGAATGTCGGCGTGGAAAAAGATCGCCGTCGTCGGCTCAATCGCTCGCGCATCAAAGTGCCAGCGATAAGGCGGGAACAACCACGACCATCCGAGCGGTTCGCCGGAGTGCACCGTGTCGGTCGCGATCGGCCCATGCTCCATGACCGAGCCTTCGAGCGCGATCGCTCCTGTTTGAATCAGAAAGAATCCGTGGGCCGGTTCGCCGGCACGAAAAATCATTTCACCGGCTTTGAATTGTTTCTTGGTCGCGTAACGGGCGAGCAACTCGACATGATGTGGGCTCATTCCGGTCAGAAAAGGGTGAGCGGCGATTTCCTTCCACACTTCTTGTTTAGCGGTGGCTTCGCAGGGCTGAGATGTAGTGTTCATACAACAAAATAATGACGGCGAGCCATTCCTGGCGCTTGCCGCCGCTTGGCTAATGGTGTGCGTTTTTTGGTGTTGATGTGGTAACCTACCGCAAGAAATGGCCAGTGAATGACAATTCCAGCGAAGCCTTACACTTGCGCGTCCGGCAGACTCCAAGCATGAAAAGGCCGAGCAGTTGCGTTGCAGTCGTGGACAACGCTTCTCTTTCCCGGCTAAGTCAACGTCGACGACCCGGGAACGTTCGAAAGAAAAAGCATGCGCGTGATCACACATTCACACTCGGAATCGAAGAGGAATTTCAAATCATCGATCCCGTGACACGCGAGCTGCGTTCGCACATTCAGCAAATTCTCGCCGACGGCAAAGTGCTGTTGCAGGAACACGTCAAAGCCGAAATGCATCAGTCGGTAGTCGAGCTGGGAACCAAAATTTGTAGCGACATCGGCGCGGCGCGAGAGCAAGTGGTCGAGCTTCGAAGCGAGCTGGCTGCGATCGCGGCGATGGAAGGACTTAAAATCGCATCCGCCGGCACGCACCCGTTTTCGCACTGGATGGATCAGTTGATCAGCACGGACGAGCGCTACCTCACCATTTTGAACGACATGCAGCAAATCGCGCGGGCAAACCTGATTTGGGGTTTGCACGTGCATGTCGGAATCCCCGATCGCGAGGAAGCGATCGACGTGATGAATCAGGCACGCTACTTCTTGCCGCATCTTTACGCGCTCTCAGTCAACTCGCCGTTTTGGCTCGGGCAGAATACCGGACTCAAGGCCTACCGACAGATGATTTTCGAGCGTTTCCCGCGCACCGGAATTCCCGACGCGTTCGAAAGTCTTTCCGAGTATGACGATTATTTGAAATTGCTGGTCTCAACCAACTGCATCGACAACGCAAAAAAGATTTGGTGGGACATCCGTCTGCATCCGTTCTTCAATACGATTGAGTTTCGGATTTGCGACGCGCAGTCACGAGTAGACGACACGATTGCGCTCGCCGCGCTGATGCAGGCTATTGTGGTGAAGCTGCACAAGTTGCGCGAACAAAACGTGACTTTCAGAAGTTACCCGCGACGCTTGATCGATGAGAACCGCTGGCGCGCGGCGCGCTATGGACTCGACGGCAAACTGATCGATTTCGGCCGCGGCTGCGAAGTCAATGAGCGCGAGCTGTTGCACGAAATGCTCGAATTCATCGCGACCGAAGTGAATGAGTTTGGGCTTGCTCGCGAAGTGGCGCATATCGAAAGGATCATGCGCGAAGGCACCGGCGCGGATCGACAAGTCGACGCGTGGGAGCGCAACAGCCACGATCTCAAGGCTGTTGTCGATCAGATCGTCGACGAAACTTACGAAGGTTTAACGATCAGTGGCAAAGGGATGAATTCCAGGACCGGTGCGGTTTGATCGGCGCAGCGCGAAAAGTTCCATTAAGTGATAGCAAAGCGCGACGCAAAGAACTGAGCCGGCAAAAAGCAACAGCGCGTAAAGCAATTGCGCGTATCGCCCGATCCAATCGCTTTCGCCACTGGCGACTCTCAGCGCAAGATCGACATCGCGCCCGGTGTAAGCCGTCCCGTAAATCCACTTCGCAACCCGAAGCTTCGAATCGAGAAAGACAACAATGTTCGGATGCGTGAATTCGACTCCAGCGTTGCCGACCTGAATACCGATTGATTCGAGTAAAGTATCAATGTTGGTTTGCGAAGCGGCGCCGATCGACCAGCCGAGCGGAATATTTTCGCGCTGCCGATAGTTTGCCAGCGTGGTTGCGTTGTCGGATGGATCGAAGGAAAAGAGCAACACGCGAAACTGTCTTGGATTGTTTGAAGAATCTGCCAATGCGGCCTTCAAACGATCGACGTTTTGCCGGCATGGGCCGGGGCAACGCGTGTAAATCGGAAGCAGGATCAGCGGATAACCGGAGAATTCCGACAATTGGCGCGCGCCCCCGCTTTCATCGGTCCAGTTTATCGATGGGATTGAACGTTCGCGTTGCGGTGCGGGATCGACGACGTTCGCGCGCGAAGTCGCAGCGCAAACGCTCAGAAAGACAAAAGTGAAGATTCGTTTCACGGCTTTGAAACGCTGACGGGCGTCGGCCGATCGGGTGTGTAGGCGCGCGCGCCGGGGAAATTGCTTCGCAATGTCTGCGTGATTGGCGGTGCGTAAGCGATCACGAGCAAAAGGGCGGCCCCCACCAGCCATGGCGTGAAACTTTGCACCGCGCGAACGTGTTCGTCGTGATACGGTTCAGAAACGACCAGCTCGAGCGCGCCTTGTTTTGTCGATCTGCTGAAAAGCGTGGCGAAGAAAACGATGAAAAACATCAACGCCGCCAGAGCCATGATTGTTCCGCCAAGGCTGCCGAGCATTTTGGCGGTCTGCCAATCCGCGTGATAAAGCGGCGACTGCGGGTTGGTGTAGGTCAATCCCATGTTGGTCCGTCGCGGTTCGCCCGCGGCGCCGCCGATAAACAGGCCGGTCGAGAAAATCATGATCCCGAGCGTCCAGATGTACGGCGTCCAGACGTTTACACGCGGGAGTTTGATTTCTTTGCCGGTCAATTTCGCGACTAGGAACAAAGTCATCCCGATGTAAGAGAGGAAGACCGGACCGGCGACCGTTTGATGAAAATGCGCCGGCAACCAGGAAGTGTTGTGCACCACAGTGTCGAGGTTGTAGGAGGCATTGATGATTCCGGTGACGCCGCCAAAAATAAAAATGCCGAGTCCGCAGAAGAAATAACCGAAGAGCCAGCGGCTTGTGTCAGTGTAGGGAAGCTTCTTCCACCAACCCATCAAACCGCGGCCGCCGTTGGCGCGCGCGCCGAGCTCCATCGATGCTGCCATCACGAATGCAGTCGCCAAACTTGGGACTGCCACCAGCATGGTGAAGAATGCGTGTACGAATTTCCAAGTGCTGCTGATTCCCGGTTCGGTGAACTGGTGATGAATGCCAACCGGCGCTGAGTAAAGAATGAGCCACATGAAGGTGAGCCGGCCGGCAAAATCAGAGAACAATTTTCCGCCTGAAACCTTCGGCAGCATCGTGTAATACATGACGTAGGTCGGCAGCAGCCAGAAATAGACGAGCGGATGCCCGAAGAACCAGAAGAGCATCCGAGCCAGCGGCACGTTCACGGTCGCAACCCACCCCATCGACCACGGGATCAGTAGAAAAATGATTTCGATTGCGACTGGAATCGTTGCGATGATCCAAACGATGAACGCGGCAAAGATGCCGACGACCGCGAGCGGAACCTTTTCGCCTGGATGCTCGCGTTTCCACGCAAAATAAACCGGCAACCAGTTGAAGAAGGCGATCCACGACCCAACGACCACGAGCGTTAGCCCAATGTAAAACGCAGGATGCGCGCGCAATGGCGGATAAAACGTGTAGAGAACGCTCGATGTTCCGGACAAAATCGCGGCGGCGGCGAGCACGGTTCCCACGATCATTAATCCGAACGATAGCCATGCGATTTTCATGTTTACGCGGCCCAGATAGAAACGAATCACCGCATAACCGAACGCGACTGCGAAAAATGTGGTGAACACGATTGCGTTGACGACGCCGTGCAAGGTGAGGCCCTGGTAATATTCGATACCCAAAACTTTCCGCGTGTGAATATGACCGGCCCGATAAAGTACCTGCATCAAGCCGTGATAGATCCCGAGGACGAGCAAGGCCGTCGGAAAGATCAGCTCGATCAGGATCATCCGCTTCAATCCCGATTCGATGGTCCGAGCAGGACTGCCAGTTGTTGATTCGTTAGGTAATTCCATCGGATTACTTCAAATTCTTGAGATACTCGATGAGCGCGTTCACTTCCTCATCGGTCAGCTCTGGCTTCGGCATTACGTCATCGAAGCCGGCCACAAGTGTTGTGCTTGGATTCATGATCGCTTCGCGCAGATACGCTTCGTCCGCGGTGATTGTCGATCCGTTCGTTAACTTGGTCTTACGGCCATAAATGCCTTTCAGCGTCGGGCCGATTCCCTCGGAGCCGTCGATCGAATGACAGGTCAGGCAATCTTTTGCTTCCAGCAGCTTGGCCATGTCATTAGTCTGAGGCACTGAGGTTGGCGCGGATTTCGTCGCCGTAAACGTTGCCGCATCGACTACTCGCAGATTGGCGGCCATTCGCTCGTGTCCCGTCCCGCAATATTCGTGGCAAAGCAATTGGTAGGTGCGCGTTTGATCTAGTTTAACGCGCGCGTAGTTCACTACGCCCGGTACAACCATTAGATTCAAATTTGTCCCCAACAAAATCAGTCCGTGCGTTACGTCTGGAGTGCTGACATAAATGTCGATGGTCGATCCCGCCGGCACCGTTATCTCCTTTGGCTCGAAGTCCCACATTTTTGCAACGTAATGCAGCTCGTAATGCGTCGGCGAATGCGTAACTAGCTCACCTTTTTCGAACGGTTTGATGTCGGTCAGACAAGTCGGCAGTCCGACGTGAAACATGTTGATCGCCAGTACCGCCAATCCAAAAAGGACAAGCACGAACGCGACTGAGATAATAATAATCCGTCGTTCGAGCTTGAGCGCGGGAGCCATATCAGCTTCGCGCGATCATGAGCCAGTAAATCACTAGCCAAAGCGCGGCGTAGAAGACCAATAGCAACGCGAAAAAGAAAATCGCACCGCGGGGAAAAAACGCTTTGTCGCTTTTGGATTCGGTGGGCGGCGTCAAAGTGACATATGAGGTTGCCACGTTTACTCCAGGGAAAAAAGAGAAAATTGGCTGCGGCGATTCAGCCAGCTGCTAATGCGCTGTTGTGTGCAGCCGGACTTTCAAGTTCCTGAAGTCAGGAACTTGAGAATTTAATTGTGCTCCTCTGGTGTGAAATTGGCGCAGATTTGCATCTGCATGAGTGCGAACCTCCCGTTGCGATGGGCGAGACAACCGGGGCAAACGTTGCGGCAAAGCACGAAGCTTTCCGCCTAACGTGGCGCTCCTTATTTTCCGGCGCCCCCCTCAAGGTATTTTTGAAGCTCCTTGACCTGGTAGGCTGGCAGATTCGCTCGCACTCGCATGTGTCTAATGATCGTGCGCCATTGGGCAGCAGTGAATTCCCCTGGGTTACGCGCCATATGGCAGCGACTGCAATTCATCGTCCAGAGTTCCGCTCCTGATAGAGGCTCGGCTTTTGCCGTGGTGGCGGTGGTTTCCGTTTTTGTTTTGGAAGCGGGAGCTGGGGTTTGTGCGGTCGCAGGAAGGGAGATGATGATGGCTGTCGCGCTGACGGTCGTCACGGCAAGAAGCTGAATTAAAACGCGGACAAAAGCGCTGGTCTGTTTCGGTGTATGCATGGCGATGTGGTTAGAATCCATAGGAAATTTGAAAGAGAAGTGCATCATCTGGCGCGGCGGGATTGGGGCCATGATTGTTCGCCCATTCATAATCCCCCTCGAGCCAGAGAGTGTTTGTGATGTAGTAAACTGCGCCTACCGTGCCGCGATTTGTGCGTGAACCCAAGCCATCATCAACTGTGTCATAGCGGCCAACCAACTCGAGCTTGTCGAGGTACGGGACGTTCAGCTTGAGGCCCGCCAATTTGTATCCGGCCTGTATCCACCAGCCATCAGGATCGATGGTGCCCGCATTATCAGTTCCAACCCAGGTATTCATGTACTCGCCTTTCACTTCCACGTAAGGCCCTACGTGCAGAGCCCAGTCCGCGACCAAGGCGCTGTATTGCCGCCTACCGGCATTATCCCACGGACCCGACATACCTGAGACGCCGATTTCTAGGTCGTATAGCGGTTTCCACAGCAAGAAAGTGGCGATACGTCCGCCCCAACCTGCGCCTCCATGTAAATTGGCAAACCTTCCGTCGCTAGTAAGACCCACGTTGCCGCCCAAATCGAGTTGATCGGCGTTGCCAGTGCCGTCCACCGAGCTAACGCCATTGACCGCAAAGGCGGAGTAGGTAACGCTGGGCCCTCTGTCACCAATCGGGATTGCACCGCGCAATTCTACGCCGACGCCGTTGCCCGGAAGAACGGCTCGCGGCAACGGAGCGTCGGGAAACTTGTTCAACCAACCCGCGCTCCGCTCGCTATAAGTACCCAGCGGCAATAGCAAGTTACCACCAAGAAACGTGACGTAGTCATTGATGATATAATCGAGTGTCGCAAAGCTTAGATTAACCGTGGTGGTGGACCCGGAGCTGCCTGGCGCATTGTTTTGAAGAATGAAGTCGAAACCAGCTTCAAAGAGAATCTTGTCGCCACCCCGAAAGAGAAAGATCGGCGCAAAATCGGCCAACATGAAAGCCCCATGCTGATGGGAAATTTTGCCGAACTGAACCTCGGCGTCGCCGACAATGTCAAAGTCGTGGGTTGCGAGCGGACCGGATAAGTCAGCCGCGGTCGTTTCGGTAGAAGGCGCGGCGGCAGTTGTCGATGTTGTGCTGACAACTTGTTTGGCTTCAGCTGGCGCTTGCTTGGCCTCGGCTGGCGCTTCCGCTTCCGTAGGCGGCGGAGCTTCAGGCGGAGCCGCCGGCGCAGTCCCATTGGCCATTTGCTGAACCATTTTCTCCAACGCTTCCATTCTCGTTTTCATCGCTTCATGCTCGGCCTTGAGCTTATCGTACTCGGCGCGCGAAACGTAATCGCCGGAAGGCGGGGAAGCAGCGGTTGGCTGCTCTTGCGCTGGACTGGTAGCGGCAGCCTGCGCCTGAAGCGGCGCGGGCAAACTTACTAAAGTGATCGGCAGGAGAACGAACGCGATCCAACGGTTAAAGAAATAAGTTGCGGACATCTTCATTGGGTAGGTATCAGGCTTTCATTTTGCGAAGGTTGCTCGGACATAGTTCACAAGCTGCCATCGTTGCGCTTCCGAGAGGGGAGTAGCCTTCCACATAGGCATGGCAGCGTGTCCCTCCGAGATTTTCCAAAACAGTTCGCCATCTGTTTCACCGGTCTCCTTGATGCGCGCTGGCAGGTTGGCCGGTTTTTTCTCCAATGCCGCCGCGCCTGGCCCGTCGCCCGTTCCTTCCTTCCCGTGACAGATCAGGCAGTTGGCGACGTAAAGCTTCCGCCCACGCTCAATTGTGGTAGCATTCGTCGGCACCGGATTTGACCAACTAGCTGCAGCCGACGCTGGAGCCCTCCAGTCTTTTGCGAAGGTTGCTCGGACATAGTTCACGAGTTGCCATCGCTGCGTTTCCGAAAGAGGAGTAACTTTCCAACTGGGCATAGGGGGGTGCCCTTCGGAAATTTTCCAAAACAGCTCGCCGTCCCGTTCGCCGGTTTCTTCGATGCGCGACCCCAGGTTTGCGGGTTTTTTCTCTAGTACGGCCGCGGTCGGTCCGTTGCCTTTTCCCTCTGGCCCGTGGCAGCCAAGACAGTTGGCAACGTATAGCTTTTTGCCGAATGCAATCGCACTCGCGTTTGGCGGCACCGGATTTGGCCGATTAGCGGCAGAGGCCGGAGCTCGCCAATCTGGGTTTTGCGCCAAAGCGAACGTGCTGGCTGAAACGAGCCCAAGTGCGGCCAAGACTCTGCGAAAGAAGCTTGATCGCTTGGATGTATTCACGATTAGGCAGTTACGTCTTCACTTTGCAAACGTTGCTCGGATGTAATTCACAAGCTCCCATCGTTGCGTTTCTGTGAGCTGTGCCTTCCACGTGACCATCGGCGCTCTTCCCTCGGAAATTTTCCAAAATAACTCGCCGTCGGTTTCGCCGGTCGACTTGATGCGCTGGCCGAGATTCGCCGGTTTTTTCTCCAATGTCGCCGCACCAGGCCCGTCGCCGTTTCCTCCCGCGCCGTGACACGTAAAGCAATTGGCCGTATAGAGTTTTTGCCCGAGCGCAATCGTGTTGGCGTTTGCCGGCACCGGATTTGGCCGATTCGCCGCCGAAGCGGGAGCTCGCCAATCTGAGCCTTGCGCCAGCACGAACGTGGCTGTCGCGGCGAACGCAAGGCCAAGCAGGATTTTACGAAGCGTTTTTCGTTGATCTCGTTTCATAAATTTTGCGCACAATAAAATTATCGAGTTGCATCAACTACGCGTTTCTTGGGATTTGATGATCGACAATTGCTGTCGGCAAGAGCGAGTCAGTAGCGATTAGGCACCGCATTTTTTTTGGTGTGAGGACACCCGCGCCCGTCACGGCCGCAGCCTGCTTATCGCAGACCAGGCCCTTACCGACTACGCATTTTTTCGGTAAATCGCACATGTGGCACGCAGTTCTGTCTCATGGATTGGCGCTACACTGCGGGGCGCATTGGCGATTAGCTTGACACAGATGATCGACATCATCAGCCTCGCAACATGAACTTTCTCAATCGATTCGCAGATCCAGTTTACTGTATCATGCGGCTCATCATTGGATTGACGTACGCATGTCACGGTAGTCAGAAGCTTCTCGCGATTCCCGGCGGCGGACACGGCGCGGGCGGAATAGCAGTAGTGGCGGGATTCGTCGAGTTGTTTGGCGGATTGGGCATTGCCTTCGGTTTCTTGACACGGCTCGCGGCGTTCTTGGCGAGCGGTGAAATGGCGATTGCCTATTTCACGTTTTATGTCGCAGCCGTGGACCTGCCGGCAGCAAAGTTTTTCCCGATCATGAATGGAGGCGAGCTCGCGCTGGTGCTTTGCTGGATTTTCTTTTTCATGATCTTCTATGGCAGCGGACGTTGGAGCATCGACTCGCTGATTTTCAGAAGACGCGGCAACGCGCCGGGCACCTAACACACGTCTATACTTTCTTAATGGAGCGCTGCTGTGTGCGCTGCGAAGCGAAAACGTGGCGTGTTCTTACTTTTCGAGCTGACGCAGTTTCAAATACACGGTTAGCATCAGCAGTCCGATGATCGCTATGCTCGCAGCGAGGCCGAGTTGCCGGTATTTGTATTCCTGCTGTGCCTGATTGACTAACGCATCCGTTTTCTTAACAGCTTCTTCTCCCGGGGCGGCAATTTGCTCGAAGCTGGTCCGCGTAAATGAGTGAATATACGTCCTCGATTTTTTCAGTGCGTCGGTCAGCTCGGTCAATTGGTTGTTGATCGGTTCGATATCAAGACCTCTGGCCGCGAGTTTCTCCGACTCGGCCACGAATCGATTCCGCGCTTCGTCCATTTGGGTAATCGTTTGACGGAAATAATCGGCCGTTTGAATGCACTCCGGGTGCTCCTTCGCGTATTGGCGGTGGCAATCACCGCACAATTGTCCGGATCCCGTGAGAAGCATGGAGTCGTGCGTCTTCGCGATCGCGTGGTTGCCATGGCATTGCCCGCATTCAGGCCAGTTATGCTCGTCGAACGCCTGCTTGTGTTTGCTGCCGTCGAACAAGCCGGCGTTAGCGGAGTGACAAAGGTTGCAACTTTTGCTGACTTGCGCGATGCCGGGCGGGCTGGCCGCGTGATTCCCATGACAGGTGTTGCACGCGGGTGCGCCGAGGTCACCGCGGCCAAGAAGCGCCTTGCCGTGGACGCTGTTGCGATATTCGGCAAGCTGAGTCGTCGGCAACGGCGAACCGTCCGTGCGCTTGAATCCTGCCATCGTCGCCTGATTGGCATGACACGCGCCGCAAGTTTCCGGAACGTTGCGAGCGTAAACTTTCGATTGCGGATCTTTTGCCGGTCGAATGCCGTGAACGCCATGGCAGCTCACACACGACGGCGCACGGTCATCATGTTTTTCCATTAACGTTTTGCCGTGCGGACTGTCCTTGAATTTCGCAAGCTGATCGGTTGGCAACGCAGCGTTGAATTGATGCATCAAACCGGGGTCCGAGTGACACCGCGCGCAAAACTGGACGACCCAGCCTCGGTTCTTGTCGCGATCTTTCTCCGGCCATTCTTTGACGTGGGCATGTCCGAGTTCGGCGGTCGGATCCCCGCCGTGGCATCCGGCACAGGAGAGTCCGCGCTGAAAATGAACGTCGTCCACGAGCTGTTTCAAATTCATGCGCGACGAAGTGCCCGGCTCCGGATTGATAACAAATAGCGTGTCTGGAGTCTGATTCGCCGAGTCGCTGTGACAAAGGACGCAATTGTTCTGGAGAAGCAGTTCCATTTTTTGCGGGCGCAATTGCAACCCGAGCAGAATCGACAAATGCTCCGGGCGCGAAATGGTTTCCTTTTGCACCGCCTGATCGAGTAGTTCTTTCAGGCGATCGTTCAGACCGTTGTAGTACGCCTGCTCTTCCGGTGTGATGATAGGCTTGCCGTTTTGGTCTTTCGCCAAAAGCATCTCGGCAAGTTTCGGAATCGACGCAACCGCGCTTTGCTCCGCCGAATTCGCAGTGACGCAAATTAAAAATGACGCGAGGACAAACGCGGCCGTTTTCACGTTTGATTCCCGCTACTTCGCGAACGCAACAGGCGCATCGTCGCGCCGATAAATGCGGCAGCCGCCAGCGAGATTGTACCCGCGACCAGATAAGAAAGCCCGGCAAGTCCATGAAGCGCGACGTGCAACAGCGCAGCGCCGGTTAAGACGAACCAACGATGTTCGTAAAGGAAATAACGAACGATGGTGATCGCTACGCCTGCTGCGAGAGTCCACAAGGCGCAAACGCGCGCGACATTGTGCGTGGATGCGAGTTCGCTGGTTGCTCCGCTGGAGCCGATGTCCCAACCTGCAAGCGTTAGAAAAATGAGAAATAAAATCGCAGCCCAACCGAAATCGCTAAATGTCTGCGAGTACTGGTTGCGATAAGCGCGGCGATCGAGCCAGGGAATGATCGCCCAGATTCCAAAAAGGAGGCCAATCATTAGCAAGCACATCTGCGGACCTTCCAATCCGAAGAGATGCGGCGGAAATTCTTTCAGGAGCTGGTACTCCCAGAGAAAATACCATTCCGGTTTGATGCCGGGATAAGCCGGCGCCATCGGATTCGCTTTTTCGCCGAGCTCCCAATCCATTCCTGGAATCCCCGGGCCGTACGGCAGAAAGACAGTGAGCGTGAGCAGCAACATCAAACCCCCGAGCCAGAGCAAAAGGTCGCGCAGCGCGAAGCTGGGAAAGAATTTCATCCCGCGCGGTGCAGCGGTCGCTCCGACTGGTGGTGCCATACCCTGGCGTTGAATCAAAAGGAGATGCAATCCGATCAAGCCGACGAACGCCAACGGCAAAATGACGACGTGTGCCGCAAAGAATCGATAGAGCGTGTTAATCGTCACGTCCTGGCCGCCGCGCAAGACTTGAAGCAACCAGTGACCCAAAATCGGAACGGACGCGACGATGTTCGTTCCAACTGTGGTCGCGAAATACGCTAGCTTGTTCCAGGGCAAAAGATATCCGGAGAAACCGAATCCGAGCGTTAGGAGGAACAGCAAATAACCGGAAACCCACGTCATCTCGCGCGGTGGCCGGTACGCTTTTAACATCATTGTGCTGAACATGTGAAGTGTCAGCGAGATGATCATCAAATGCGCGCTCCAACTGTGCATCGAGCGGATTAGCCAGCCGAACGGAACTTTCGTTGTTAGAAATCGAATACTTTCGTACGCGGTCGCTTCGCCCGGTTGGAAATACATCAACAGCAAAACACCGGTGATCACCTGAACCACGAAAAAGAACATCGTGATCCCGCCGAGATAGTACCAGCCCATCCAGTGGGTTCCAATCGGCACTTCCTTGTGCCTCAGAAATTCGAACAGTGGCGTTAATTTATAACGACGATCGAGCCACTCTCGTAACGCTCTGCGATTTTCGAAGGTATCTATATCATGTCCTTTCTTCGGAAATAACGATGCCGCCGTCAGGCTGACGTTGGGCGAGGTACTTGGTTAATGGTTTGGGCGGCGGCCCCGACAACACGCGGCCGTTCATGTCGAATCGTCCGTCATGGCATGGGCACCAAATCACCGATTGCCCCGGCAGATAGGTAACGGTACAACCCTCGTGCGAGCATTTTGCGCTGAAAGCGAAGACCTCATCTTGCGACTGCAAAACGATCACGCGCTGACCACTAACCGGCACAATCACGAATTTGTTTTGTTCGAGCTTGGCAGTTTCGTCGCGCGTCAGATGCGTTGGGCCGGTCGGACCAGTCTGCGGCAACGGTTTAAGATAACGAATGATGGGATAGGCAACGCTGACTAGCCAGCCGAGCGCGCTCGCGCCGAGAACCATGTCGAGAAAATGGCGGCGCGAGGTCTTCGAATTGGAAGCTGCGGTTTGCTCCATTCTCGATCGCCAAAAATTCTATCGAGTCGCCCTCATCCGTTCAAGCAGCGCTTGTGGCCGGCAATTCTTCATCGCGAGTGTCGCTTGTTGCGTTGAAACTTCTCCAGTTCTCCAACGGCATGCTCGCGATCGTGATTAACGCGAGCTGACTGATCATAAAACCAAGTAGCCAGGGAAATGCTTTTTGCATAAAACCGTAGGAGTGCAGACCGACACCAAGCATGTTCACGCCGAACCATGAAAAACTGGTTACGACGTTGCCGAAGATCGCCATGATCATGAGCCCGCGTTGGCGAATGAATCCGCCCCAGCGCGCGTGTAAAATGATCGCGCACCAGAGAACGATCAGAACCGCACCATTTTCTTTCGGATCCCAGCCCCAAAACCGGCCCCAGGACTGATCGGCCCAGATTCCGCCGAGCACGGTGCCAACAAAGCTGAACAGCGTCGCGAAACAAACCACGCCGTAGGTCATGCGCGCGAGCGAATCAGCGGTTTGTTTTTTGAGCGAGCGCGTGAAGACGCCGCGCACGATGTAAATGATCGCGAGCATGCCGGCAAGGAACATTGCCGAGTAACCGGTGGTGATCGCGACCACGTGAGTCGCGAGCCAGATGTTGGTGTCGAGCACGGCCTGCAGCATTTCGAGCGTGTCGCCGCTGCCGGCAAGGTGATGAGCAATGATTAAGGTGACGAAACCGATCGCACCAGCGCAAGCCGCGCCGATTCCATCGCGGTAAATTCTTTCAAGGATGAGTGAGACAATGACCGCGCCCCAGCCAATGAAAATCGCGGAGGAATAGAGATTCGTAACCGGCGGACGTTCCTGCAGGTACATTCGAGAAAAAAGACCGAAACTGTGAATTGCGAGGGCGAGCAACAAAAGATAAAACGCAGATCGATTGAGCGTTCGGTTCCAACCGAGCCAGGACGCGCACGCGAGCAGAAAGCCAAGCACATAGATTGCCATGCTTTGGCTGAACGGTTGCAGGCGATTGAACAGAAATTCGAACCCCGTCCGTTTCACTGCCTTCGGTTGCTCTTTTGAGGAGAAGTTCGTCGCAAGATCGACGTGTTGATTGAACGCCGCGTAGTCTTTTGCGCGGTATGCGTCGCCGATCTGCGCGTATTCAAAGACGATTGGATGAATCTCGCCGGTCGCGACCGAATGCAACAAGCTGTCGCCGACGGAATGCCAGTCGCCGCTCTGGTCGAGCGGCGGCACCGCCAAGATGTAGGCCATCTCGGACAGCTTTTCGTATTTTTGAATTAACTCGGCGACGTCGTTTAGTTTTTGTTTGTCGAAATTTTCGCCACGTTGAGCCTGAGCCGCCGCCCTGGCCGCGCCTGGAACGCTTGCGGCATAATTTTTTAGCTCAGCCGCGAAGTCTTGTGTGTCTTCTAACTGAACACTGTTCTTCAATCGCTGATAAAGCACGATCCCGTTCCGCAAATTCAGGATCGCGCTTTGATAGGCCGAGCGTTGGACCGCTTCGAGTTTATCCGCCTGATCGCCTTGCTCTTCGATTTGTTTTAAAAAGGGCGCGAACTCACTGAAGCCAAAATATTTTCGCTGACTTTGCTCCCAGCCGAACAATCCGAGCACCTCGTCGTTTTGAACAAGGAAAACCGGATACTGATCGGCCACTGGCGCGTTGAAGAGAACATCAGCCAGCCAATCAATCGCACTCAGCGTGCGCCCGTCTTCCAGCCGCAGCTCCTGTTTGCCGTGAGTAATCAGGAGGGAGTTGCGCGCCACAGTATCGAAAGGTTTGACGCGTCCGCCAACGAGCACCGGAAGCTTTGAGAATTTCGCAAGATTGAAGTCGTCCTTCGCCGCTTTCGGCGGCACCCAATTTCCCGCAATCCAGCCGGCAATAACAAACAGGACGATCCAGGGCACAAATCGTTTCATTTCGTAGTGCTCCGCTTTTGCCTGGCGAATCCAACTAGATGAAATCCAAATTGCACAAGCAGGCCCGCTGCAACGATGACACACGCAACGTAGGGAGCGAGAAAGCTTGGGTTGTGCACGACCTGCAGAATCGTCGCGCGATCGTCCTGTTGAAATCCTGCCTGATAAAAGGTTTCGCCGCGATAACGCAGCGGATGATTCATGTAGATCAAAACATCACGGTTCACGGATCGCTCCGGATCGATCAACGTCACCTTGCTCGCGAAATTCTTCGGGATGTCGGTGCCGGCATACCGTTCGTGCGTAAATTTTTGCAAGGTAACGCTATACGGCTTGTAATAGCGCGCCGTTCGCATCACGACTTTCCAAGTCCGGCCACCATAAGAAAAACCTTGCGGCGCGCCAAGCGCATCCGAAACGAGCCATGTGCCTAAGGAACCACCGGAATCTTTGGGAAGAATTTCAATTGCGGCGGCCGGCACATCGCGTTCGTCGGCTGCAGTTGTGCGCGGAATCGGTTCGACCGCGATCATCGCGCCCGGTCCCTGATTTGCGATTGGCCGCGCGTTGGTTCCGGCTTCCGCGAACATCCTTAGTCGCGAGTTCTGATAGAAATTTCTGACTACGATCCGAAACGGCAGACTCCAGTGATCGATTGTCCGGTTCCTTTTCAAAACCGATTCCGGAATCGCCGTGATTTGATCGAGATCGTTGTCGGTCGTGTCGATTACCGCCAGCTCCGTGTGCCGCTGGTCCTCGGAATAATTTTTCGTGTCGCCGCGTTCCAGCCGCATGTGGCTTTCAATTGCGAACAGATCAGTAAAAAGTCCGCCCGCGAGCATGATGATTAGCCCCGCGTGCGTGAGTTGGATTCCGAGTTTGCGCCAGGTCCAACGAAAACGTTTTGCGTGTGCTGCGATCAGATTGACCAGCAACACCGCGCCGATGAGATGGCCACCTGGAAAAATCGGAATTCGGAAACCGCGACTTTCTGCCGGCCACCAAACCAGCCAGCTTTGAAAATAACGTTGCTGTGCTTCGTGAATCCCGAGATGCACTTGCGCGAGCGTGCCCGCGAAAATGAGCGCCATCGCTGCAGCCAGGCAAACAATAGTCAGCTTCAGCGAAGTGAATAGGTCGACAATCTTGCGCATCCTCTCTTTAAAATCGGACGGATTCGACAAATTTCACGAAGTTCGGTTTTTCTTTTTCGATCGCGGCATTTGGACCAGTCGCTTTGAAAAACCAAACGTGTCCAGCGCGCCGTGTCCAGGCGGCCACTGTTCGCGCATTTGCCCCCGCGATGTCGACGCTGGAGAAATTGCCATCTGAGGTCTTCAGAGGCGCCACTTGAGTCGCAACTGCGGCCGGACTCATCGGTGGCAAACCGATTTGCTGACGCCAGCGATTCACGTTGTCGGTGTCGCTTCCGCCTTCACCCGGAAACGTCGCGATCGAAATGTCGACTTTGTCGTTGTTCGCCCCTGCGCTGAAGCTCGCATAACGCATCGCTGACGGCGGAACTTGGCTCCAGCCGGCGGGCGTTTGCCATTTGATTTGCGGATTCGTTGAATTCTCCGGCGGCATCGCCTCCGCCATTTGCGCGGATTTGTTTCCGCTTTGTGAATTACAAACCGCCGCGACCCATTTGATGAAGTCGCTCTTTTGCGATTCGGTCAACGCTGCGTTGCCGCGAATCTTGAAAAAGAGCGTTGAGCTTCCATTCGTTGTCATTGCGGCAATGATTCGTCCGTCCTTCGCCGAGTCGGCCCCAATCGGCAGTCCGGCAAGATCGACAACCGCGACATCGCCGATCGATGTCGTGAGGTGTTGGGCTATTTGATTAAGCTTCTGTTCCTCAATCGGCGGCTGACCAATTTGCGACAGCCAACGGTTCACGTTCTCAAGGACGTTGCCGGCAGAAGCTCCGAGGCCGACAAAGGAAATGTCCGCGACTGCGCCGTTGACGCCTTTGACCAGAAAGCTCGCCTGCCGCATTTGCGAGAGCGGTTGCGGCTGCCAATTCGGCGGTACCGGAACGGACGTGGCAGATGCGACCGGCGCCATTCCGCCAGGCATTGAAGGCGAAGGCGCGTTCGCGGGCATCGCGCCTTGTTGTTCCGGCCCAATCTCTTCAAGCGGCGCTTTGGAAACGCGATAAACCTTGATCTCGGATTTGTTGTTGCAGGCGGCCAGCGAAATGACGACGAGACTGAGAAAAACCACGCGCAATTTCATTTGGATTATTTCTGCGGACCACCGGTGTGGCATTCCACACAGGTAAATTCCGAGTACTCGGCGTCAATATGGATGAAATTGTGCCCTTTGGGATCGATTTGATTCAAGGCGTCGCCGCTGCCCTGCGCCAAAATCAAATGACACGACTTGCAGTCGCTCGCTTTGATCGACTTCTTTCCGTCGGCGGCGACGTGTTTACCGTCGTGGCAGCGGAAACAACCGTTCCAACTTTTGTGTCCGACAAAATCCGGATGCGTTCGCCAATCGACTTTCACTTCCGGGAAGAAATTTTCGCGATAAATGGCCTGCGCTTCCTTGATGATCGGCCCCGCTTGGTTCGGATCGGGATACGCTTCGCGTAAAGAAGCGGTGATCCCCTGTTCAGCTTCGCTTTGGGTTGCGTAGGCTTTTGTTAGTGCGGCTACGGTCTTTGATTTTAGCCACGGAATCTTCGGATCGAGACGGCCGGTTGACATTGCGAGATCGACGGCCTCGTTCGGGTTATGAATTTTGTGGGCCGGACGGCTGTGACAATCCATGCAATCCATTCGACGAATCTGGTATTTGTCAATGTCGTCCTTGAAATTCGGATCGCTGTAGACGGTGGTTACGCCCTGCGGATTTGTGCTTCGCACCCACGGAATGTTCATCAGTCTTTCGTCAGTTGTGATATATTCGATCTTGTTCGCGATGTTCATGTGCCAGTGAATGCCCCCTTGCGGACCGTTTGAAGGATCACCGCCGCCGACATTAAGAAGAAGCCGCACCGCGAACGGCGTGTTCTTTTCGTCAGAAAGGTAATGGTGATAAGTGCGCTCAACGTTGCCGACGTATTTCTTGGGCCAATGGCATTGCTCACAAATTGCCTGAGTAGGCCGCGGATTTGTCGCCGTCACGTAAATCGGGCGTTCGAAATCATTCGCGGCCGTGTGATAGAGCTGTTTCACGCCGTTGAGTTTGGTTTTGAAATAAGCCGCTGCGCCGGGTCCGACGTGACATGCGACGCATTCCACTTTCGCGTGCGCGGTATGCTGCGCGGCGACAAACTGCGGCTCCATCGGAAGGTGACACGCCTTACCACAGAACTGGACCGACTCGGTGAGTTGGTAGGTTTGATAGCTGCCGACCGCACTTAAAAACAGGAATGCGACAGCAACTGTGGCGAATATCCAGAGGATCTTGCGGTCTCTCTCGCGCGCGAGATCAATTTTGATGACGAGCGGTTCGGCGGCCTTGAGCGCTCGACGATTTCTTCGCCACTGCAAAATTGCGCCAAACAACGTGATCGCGAGTCCAAGAATGAAAAAGCTAGGCGCGACGACATAGGCGAGAATGCCGAGGTACGGATTTGGATGACCCGTGAAGAGGTCGAGCGCGAAAAGGAGAAAAAATGAAAAGAGCGCGCTGGCCGAAAGAAGGAGGCCGGTCCAACTGATCCAGTTACGAAAGCGATTCGGTCGCCAATTTGGGGAAGCGACCGTCTCAGCCATCGATCAACTGTTCTACACGATTGTCGATCCAACTGGAAGATCGACCTGCAGAATGCCGCCTAAATTCTCGGCTGAGGGTTTAAATTCTATCTTTTGAACGCGCGGAGGTAAGCAACCAGCGCCTTGACATCAGCATCGGAGAGCTTTCCTCCGAAAGGTTTCATCGTCTCTTTTCCGCTGGTCTTGACGCCTTCTTTGATTGCTCGCGCGGCTTCGGCATCGCTGAATGCCGCCTGCACCTTAGCATCGCGATAATCTTTGATGTTCAATTTCTTGCCCATCATGGTGGCGCCGCTGCCATCTTTGCCGTGGCACGAGGCACAGTTCGTGTTCCAAGTTGCGCTCGCGTCCGCCGCGGCGGCGATGCCGGCTGAACTAACAATGGTTGCGAGCAATAAAGAGATTTTTCGTTTCATGCGTTTGGTTCCTTTCCCGGTTTTGACGTTGCCTACTTCTTCAACGTTCGAACGTAAGCAACGAGAGCTTTAACGTCGTCATCGGACAATTTACCGCCGAAAGCTTTCATCGTCGTTTTACCGTTCTGCTTTACGCCGTCTTTGATCGCGGTCGTTGCCTTGGCATCCGTAAACGAAGCCTGTTTTTTCGGATCGGTCAGGTCCATTGCGCCGAGCGTTTTCCCCATTTTGGTATCGCCGTTTCCGTTTGCGCCGTGGCACGGGGAACAATTGGTGGTCCAAAGTGCCTTGGCGTCGGCGGCGCGAACCGAAATCGCGGACGCAGCGAGCAGAATAAGAACAAGCGAAACGATTATTTTCATAAAAGAATCCTCTCTTGAGTGATGACGTTGCTACCAAATTTAGAAACGATATTGAAGACCAGAAAAAATCGAATGCGCTTCGTAATTGTTGTGGCCGCCAGAGGTCGCGTCCCGGTAGTTGAAGTAGCCGTACCTCAACAACAAGCGCATTTGTTTTGTCAATTGGCGAGTAACGCTGGCGGAGGCAGTGTACTCGGTTGCTCCCAAGCCGTAGGGCACGGCAACGACTGCGTTCTTAAAGTGATCATTGGCACAATAGAATGAAAAGTCGCCATAAACGTCAGTCTTGTCGTCGATTATATAGCCGACACCGCTGGTCACCGTCCAATAATCATTCCGGAAATTCACCACGGTCGGACTTGTGTTCGGGGTCAAATTGATATTGTTCGCCGGTGTGTCCGTTTGATTGAGGGTGTAGGAAAAATTCGCGTCCAGAAAAAAGCGCGCCAGCGGACTCCAAGTAATTGACTCGGTCATCACATGTTGTGTGATTTCACCAGTTTCCTCCTCGGCAAGAAAAGGTTCGCCCGCATGCTCCCACCGGCCGTCGATTGTCGTGCGCTCAAAATCATAGCGGCTTACGAGAGCAAGCGTCCCCAGGCACGCCGGAACCTTCGGGCGGAACGTAACCCGGATGTTCACATCATCCGTATTCCAATCCTGGTCAATCAATCTCGGGAAATCTGCGGTTATGATGTCTTCGTCATAGGCGGCAATTCTGTGATAATACTGCGTTGACAGATTCAATCTCATTAGCGGATACCAGTTGGCACCGACAGTGTACTTTTGGCCCAGCGCATTGGTATCCTTATTCAGGCGCGGTTCTAATTCGTTCATCGTCTGAAACTCCTCGACGTCGCCGGATTCCTCTTCCCACTCCCCTTGGGCATAGAAAAGCCAATTCGCGATACCGATGTAACGCAGCTCCAGCCTTTGGGCGAAGCGGTCGTAATCTGCCGACCTCTCACCAGATGTCGGTATCCCCGGCCCGAAGTGGAATCCACCGTTCGGATTCGTTGTGCTAAACAGCGGCGTGTTCGCGACTGGTTCCTCCGCGAGAAAAGTTGAGTCGCTGTCCCGGTCCTCATGAGTATACCGGAAACCTGCCAAAACATTGAGGCTTGGTAGCGGCATCCAAAACAGGTTGGCATTGACCAAATGCTCCTTGACCTCGGCAGTTCCGGCCAAATCGATGAAGGCATGGTCACGTTGATTAAGTGTTGGAACAGGCTCTCCGAACGCGGAATCAAAACTCGTGCCGAAGATGCGGGTGCCGGAGAGATCGTTTTCGAATGTCGTGTAGGAGTAGCCGGTGGTAAACCACAGGGAATCCGTTAATCGCGTCTCGGTAATGGCGTGGCCGCTGAACAAATCTACATCATCATTCTGTTGTTGAGTCACGAACCGTTGCGCGCCCGGCGGTCTGACTACTGGCGGCAACTGACCGGCACCGCGCTCCATGTTCAACGAATAGTCGTTTTCATTGTGTTCGTAACGCATCCCTAGGAGGACGTCCGTGTTACTGATCGTCTTCGATATATCGAGGGCGAAGATATCGCGCGTTTCATCGATGTCGCGGAAGGAAGGGATAATTTTTCGCGTCGGATTGACTGCCAACCCGGTCAGGGTCGTGTCACCCCAAACAGTCGAATCTTTCTGGCCGTCCCGGAACTCGTGGGAATAACGCAGGGTGATCTCCGGCCAGTCGGGCACTCGCAAGCCAAGTTCAACCCAAGCTTCGCCCCGATCGATATGCATTTCCGGAAATGGCGGTGGAAAGAACGTACCGCCATCGTGTGGGAAAAAGCCCCCATTCCCGTCATACCAACTCCGAAACTCAGTAAAGCCGGCGCGGATGTAACCGAGCTTGGCCTTGGAAAGCTCTACCTTTACGTCGTAGTCGTTATTGTCCCAGATGGCATGACCATCTACCAAAAGCTGCACGTCCTTCCCGAGGGCCTTTTCATAATGCAAGTCTTGGATCCCGCCGTAGACGTCACCCGACATCCGGTGTTCCTGCTTAAATTGTGCTTCGTCGCCATTGATGATGAGC
>Ga0182033_10000045_pt1 | contig 49549 bp, 42 predicted proteins | sample tim00Cox0000000H_FD_125968 | JGI IMG/M metagenome (GOLD analysis project Ga0182033, IMG submission 125968) | Lab enrichment of tropical soil microbial communities from Luquillo Experimental Forest, Puerto Rico - timezero.00C.oxic.00.000.00H | ecosystem: Environmental > Terrestrial > Soil >...
CCGCTGAACGATTTATCCGGCACGTCCAAAGTTTTGTCGGCAGGCTCGATGCCCAGCCAGGGGTCGTCACCCGCCGCGTCATACGGCAGCCCGAGCGCGCGCCGCGCAGCGGTCGCGATATGGCGCGGCGTCGGATAATAGTAGTTGGACAGCCCCCGCGTGGTCGGCGTCGGAATATCGGGCAAGGTCACGCGGACCGGTGCCGCCTTAAGGGCCGCGAAAGCTTGTTCTGTCACACGCGCGACGATCTCTCCGGCAAAGCCGCCGGTGAGCGTACCCTGATCGACCACGACGAGCCGGCCGGTCTTGCGCACCGAAGCGAGAATCGCGGCATCGTCACGTGGCGTGAGCGTGCGCAAATCGATGATCTCCGCATTGATGCCGTCGCGCTTGAGTTCGCGGCCGGCCTTGAGCGCTTCGATCGTGGCGTATGAGGTGCCAACGATGGTGACGTCGTTACCTTCGCTGACGACGCGCGGTTCGCCCAATGGCACCGTGTAATGGCCCTCCGGCACCGGGCCATGGATGTTGTGCAGCCAGCGGTGCTCGAAGAAGACGACCGGATTGTCGTCCTCGATGCTGGCAATGAGCAATCCCTTCGCGTCATGCGGCGTCGAGGGCATCACCACCTTGAGGCCGGGAATGTGCGCGAACCAGGCGTGCAGGCTCTGTGAATGCTGCGGGCCCTGGCCCCAGCCGCGCCCAATGAGCATGCGGATGGTGAGCGGCACCTTCGACTGACCGCCGAACATGTAGTGCCATTTGGCGGCCTGATTGCAGATCTGATCCATCGCCGTCATCGCGAATTCGAGCCGCATGTGGGTCATGATCGGCCGCATCCCTACAAGACAGGAGCCGAGCGCGACGCCGGTCATGGCATTCTCCGCCACGGGCATGTCGAACACGCGCTTTGCGCCGTGCTTGTCCCGAAGTCCCTTGGTGGTGCCGAATACCCCAATCGGATCCGGGACGCCCAACCCCATGACATAAGTCGTGCGGTCGCGCTCGAGGCAGATGTCGATCGCCTCGTGGATGGCCTCGGCAAATTTGAGCTGACGGTTGGTCACGAATGCAGTCGGGTCAAGCGAACATGTGACGGCTGAGCTGCGAGCGCTCCGGAAACGGACTTCTCTCCGCGAACGCCACGGCATCATCGATCTCCGCCGCGATTGCCGCTTCCAAGGAGGCATGGAGCGCGTCGTCCATGACGCCGTCCTCCCCAAGCAGCTTGCGGTGCAGGCGGATCGGGCAACGGTCGAGCCAGAAATCAAACTCCTCTCGGGTGCGATAGCCGAGATGGATGTCCTCGAGCGGCCCGCAATGCTCGAGCCAGCGGTAGGTGATGAATTCGAGCAGCGCGGGGCCGCCGTTCGCGCGGATATGCGCGATCGTTTCTGCCGTTGCTGCGTCGACGACTTCCACCATCTGACCGTCATGCTGGGACGTTCTGATCCCGTGCCCGCGCACCAATTCGGCGATGGTGCGGTTCTTGGGCTGGCGCGCCTCAAGCGGCGTGTTGACGGAGTAAAGGTTGTTTTCACAGACAAAGAGGACCGGCAAACGGTGCACGGCGGCGAAGTTGACGCTTTCGTGGAATACGCCGGTTTCGGTCGCGGCATCACCGAAGAAGATTACGCTGAGCGAAGAGCGGCCCTGCAGCATCGCACCGAACGAGGCGCCCACGCCGATCGGAATCGTGCTGCCGACGATGGGTACGCAGCCGAGGAAGTTCACGGAGAGATCGATGAGGTGCATCGATCCGCCTTTGCCGGACGCGCAACCATCAACCTTGCCATAAAGTTCAGCGAACATCGCGCGCAAATTGCCGCCCTTGCCGAGGTAATGTGCGTGCGAGCGGTGCGCGCTGATCACGTAATCCTCGCGAGAGAGATTGCGACACACCCCGGCGGCCACCGCTTCCTGGCCGATGCTGAAATGGGTTGGGCAACGCATTTCGCCCTGCGGATAGAGCGCCTGGATGCGCTCCTCGACACGCCGGATCTTCAGCATCGATCGGTAGAGCGCGAGGCGCACCTCGCGCGACGCGGCCGCCGGGTCGCTGCGAGCGACGCGCGCAACCGAGGATCGTGACCGCGGTGAAGTCATGGTCATCGTTCAAACTTCGGGCGCGGACCTACATTCGCCCCGCAGGCGGGGCGATACGGTTGCGGGCATGATGCATCCATACGGCAAAAGCGTCGTACGGGACCACGCGAGGCATTGCAAGCAGCGTCTCGGCGCCGAAAGCGGCGAGATCGGCGCCTTCCCCCAGGATGAGACCGCCGAGATCGGTCTGGGAGAGAGTGACGGCATAATATGTTCGCAGCCGGATACCATCCCCGGCAAACCCGAAATCGAACGTGAATTCGGTGAACCGACTCACCGAAGCTGGGGGCACCGTAATGGCGAGTTCCTCTTTGAGCTCGCGGACGAGCGCTGCGACCGGCGCCTCTCCGGCGTCGACCGCCCCACCGAAGCAGCCCCAGTGTCCGGGATAAAAGATATTCGGCTTGGCATCGCGCAGCTGCATCACGTAGCGCCCGTCCGCGAGCTGAAGGAGCGCGGCAACGGCATGCGCCGGCCGCAACGTCGCACGCGAGGCGAGAAACGCATCGTTCGAATCGGTCACGTGGCGTCTCTCGCTATTCCCGGCATCAACCTCGCATCACAAAATCGGTGGGCAAGGTCTTGAGCTGCGGCAAATATTTGCGCCCCCAGGCCACCATCTCGCGCATGCCCTCCTGCCAGCCGATTTGCGGCTCCCAGCCGACGTCGCGCTTGATCGCGGAGCTGTCGAGCCAATAGCGCGAATCCTGGTGTTGGCGGTCAGCGGTCACCTCGCAGAGCTGCTCGAAAGGCATATCGAGCGCCTCTGCGGCCAGCTCCACCACCCGGCGGATCGAGGTCGGAAGCGGCGGTCCGGCATTGTAAACCGTGCCAAGCGGCGCCTTTTCCGCGACCAGATAGATGGCCCGTCCCAGGTCGCGATTGTGGATGTAGGACTTCTCAGCGCGGCCGCCGCCGTGCAGCGGCAGCTTGCGACCGGTCAGCCCGCACAGCACGGCTTTCGGAACGACCCGATGCAGCTGCTGCCCGGGCCCGTAGGCGTTCGATGGGCGGATGATGTTCATGGGAAATTTCAAAAAACGATTGATCGAGATCAGGTGCATGTCGAAGGCGGCCTTGGATGCCGCGTAAGGACTGGTGGGCTTGATCGGCTCCTCCTCGGTAGCGGCGTGCTCGACCGAGCCGTAAAGCTCTGATGTCCCGATGTGAATGAAACGCTCCAAATAATCGCGCGCCATCAGCGCTTCGGCGAGCTTCGCGAGTGCGACACAATTGGTCTCGAAGTAACGCCACGAATGCTTGAGCGAGGTCGCGCCTTCTCCCTGGGCGGCGAAATTGACGATGACCTGCGGCTTTTCCCGATCGAGCAGCTCCGTGAGCAGGTCAAGCTCATAATTCACGTGATAGGCGTGATAGCTGTAGCGCGGATCGCCATCGCCGATACCCAAGGTGAAGCATTCGTACTTTGGCAAGTTGCGCCCAACCGCAATGACCTTGGCAGGATCGGCGTGGTCCAGCAGATATTTCGATGTGTGCAGGCCAAACGACCCGCCGCCGCCGAGCACGCAATACGTCTTCTTCATTGTCTTCATTGTCCGCCTTCCCGCTGAGTCGAAGGTTGTGGGGCGCCGGCCGGCGCGCGAGTCAAGTCGGCATCGATCTCGAGAATTGTCCAGTAATAGTCACCGGTATAGCCGGCATTGCGAAAAAGGTCGCGCCACATGTCGGGTTTGCCGAAAGTTTCGGCCGTCAGCACCCAGTCCAGGAACACGTCGCGCTCGTTGTCATTGCGGTAGGCGTCGACCTGAATGTAGCCGCGGCCGGGGGCAACTCGCTCAATTTCCTTGACCGCCTCGATACAAGCAGGCCGGCCGAGGTTGTGAATGACGTTGATGCAAAGCGCGGTGGCGAAGATGGCATCGCCAAATGGCAGCTTCTGTGCGGCTCCGCGGGCGATGCGACCGCGCACGTCGGAGTGGCAATTCTCGATCGCGTATTGCGAGATCTCGAGCCCCCATACGTCGAGGCCTGGGCCGACCTCCATCAGATCGCGCATGAGAAAGCCTTTGGCGCAGCCGATGTCCAGCACGCGATCGCCAGGCTTGAGTGCAAAATGCGCGGCTATGTCGCGGGCAATCGGAATCCAGCGTCCGTCGTAGCGATAGCCGCCATAGCCCTGCTCGCGCGTGCCGTCGAAATATTCGTAGCCGAAACGGCCGGCAACACGCCGGTTCTCCGCTTGGCCGGCCTTGCGGGCGATGAGATTGCGCCTGGCACGGGGATATTTGGCAAGCAGGTTGATCTCAGCCACGGTTGTCGGCTCTCACACCGGCGAATGTCGCTGCCAATCCTTCGGCAAGTGACGTGAAGCGTACGCCGGGAAACGCGCGCAAGAGATTGGTGATATCGAAATGACGATGGGTGACGGGATTGTGCCGGGCGGAGGGGGCGATAGCAACGGGCCGGCCGCTACACGCAGCAATCGTCTCGGCGACAGCGCGGAACGTCGCAGATGTGCCGGTCGCCAGATTGAGGAGACCGGTCGAACCGCGCGTGACGACCTCGAGGATGAGAGCGACGGCATCCGCTACGTAGAGGTGATCGCGAGTCTCCTCGCCGTTGCCGAACAGCGCGATCCGCTGCTCGCTGAGAGCTTGGCGCAGGAAGCGGTTCGGCCCATAAGAATTGTGGGTGTCGCCAGCACCATAAATGGCAGTGAGGCGCAGAATCGCGAGCGGCGCCTTGGTTTCACTCGCCAGCATCAATTCGCGGACGCGATGCATCGCGCCATAGAGGTCGGTCGCAGCGGCAGGCGTCTCCTCCGAGATCAGCGTGGTCGCGAAGGAGTAGACCGCATCCGAGCTGGCATAGACAATCTGCGCGACCGGGGTGCGGCGCGTCGCCTCGCACACCGCACGAGCCATGGCAAGGTTGCGGATCAGCGTGCCCGAGTCGCGGCCCTTGTCTGGCGTTAGCGCCGCCAGAAAAACCAGGACGTCGTGCGGACGCAGCTGGTCCGCCAATGCTCCTGCCGCCGCGCCATCCGCGAGATCGAGGTCGCGCGAGGTGAGCCCGACCGCCGGGATACCCCGACGCGCGCAAGCCTCGAGCAAGCGCCGGCCGATGAAGCCGCTCGCACCCAGGACCACTATGCGGGCCGGGTTGCGCGGTTCGCCATGCGCGTGCGACAGCGTCATGTTTCCGCCCACGCCAGCGAGGGCGCCCCCAACGCGACATGTTCGAGACCCGCGACGCCAGCATCGGCGCGGTCCAACACCGAGGCGGGATCGATCACAACGCGGCCGCGCATGCGCTCGGCCAGGTCGGAAGCGCGCAGCAAACGAAATTGCGGCCAGGGCGTCATGATGACCAGGGCGTCCGCGCCATCGCAGCATGCCAGCGCCCCATCGGCGACGGTCATGCGTGGGTGCCACTGCGGCAACGGCCGCACCGCCGGATCGAATACGGTGATGCGACAGCCAACAAGCTGCTCGATCAACGCTACCGCGGGCGAATTCTTGATGGACTGAGTATTCTCCTTGTAGGTCACCCCCAGAACAGCGATGACCGGATCAGCGACGCGTGAGAGGACTCGTGCGTGCAATTGACGCAGCGACCAATTCCGCCGATACCGGCTGTTCCGCAAAGCGGCGGCGATCAGACCGCTTTCGGTGCCGGAGGCTTCGGAGAGGCTCTGAACCGTGGCGAGATCCCGTTCCAGATTTCCGCCCGCGATCCCGAGCCCCGGCGTAAGATAAGCGTGGGCGCCGATGCGTCGGTCGAGTCTGAGGGCCGGCGCGATTTCCGACCAGTCTGCGCCAATCCGCTCGCACAGTTCGGCAAGCGTATTGCTCACGGTGACCGAAGCCACGAGAAAGCAGTTGATGGAAATTTTGGCGAGCTCCGCGCTTTCATAGCGCATGGGAAGGATCGGGCAGTCGAATGCGGCTAGTACGGCGCCAAAACGCGGCTCTAGCGACGCAGTCGGGTCGGCGCAACCAACAATGATGCGTTCCGGCTTCAGGGCGCGCTCGACTGCCTGTCCGAACACCAGCGTCTCGACCTGGTAAAACACGCGTTCGGGCGGCCACAAGCCTAGCCCGCGCGTATAGCCGGGCGGCACCTGCGATAGCACCACCAACACGGCCTCGGAATTCATGACGCCGGCGACGTCCCGAATCAGCGCGGTCAATGCCGAGAGGTCGGTTTTGCCCTGATCGTCGGTCGGCACGTCGGGCGCTACGTAGACGATGTCGCAGGAACCGAGCTCGCCGCGCGTGCACGTGAAGCGTTGTCGCGCACCATTGGCAGCGATCAAGGCATCGAGCCCCGGCTCGAGCACGGGCCACTCCCGCCGCGCCAAGCGGGCGATCAGCGCCTCGTCGCTATCGTAACAGACGGCGTCGAAACCACGCCCTGCGAACGCCGAGCCGGACACCAGCCCGAGATGAGTCATTCCGGCAAAACCGACGCGCGGCGACTTCATCGCTGCTCCTCGACAGCGACGGTTTCGGCCGCGAGCCGCAGCAGCGCCCGATTGAGCCAAATGTCGTTCGACAGGTCGGTTTGGGCGCCGGCGCGACACAACGACTTGAAGTGCGCGTATTCGAGCGCCCAGGTCGGATCGTCCTGCACCAGGGTATCGGTCTCTTCCGGGGGTCGCCCGCTCGGCAACACGCGCGTGCGTTTTATGAACAGCGAAGGCCCCCATTTGCACAACGACTGGATATGGGCAGAGCCGCGTTCGGCCAGCACGTCGCAGGTAAAATGATTGCGCCACATCAATAGCGTCATTTCCAATTCGATGCGCGGCAACGAGCGCTCGCAATGGATGACGACGTGGTCCGGTGCGTGGTTCTCGAACCGATGCACCGCGGCGAGCCGGAACGCGTCGGATATGTCGCCGAACCAGAACCGACAAGTGTCGAGGAGGTGCGAGCCCAGATCGGGCAGCACGCCGGCGCCCTGGTCGCGCCAGGACGAATCGCGCACCAGGCGGGCGGTGCCGTTACCGTAGAACATCCTGCACGAATAGATTGTACCGAGCTCTCCCGACGCGATCAGATTGCGCATTCGCACGAAATGCGGCTCGAAGCGGTGGTTGTAAGCAGTGTAACAAAGGACCGCGTTTTTGCGGGCAAGGGACTGCAGCTTGACGATCGCGCTTTCGTCGTTTGCCGCCAGCGGCTTCTCGACCAGCACGTGTTTGCCGTGCTCCAGGCAATAAGTGAGCAATTTCAGTTTCGCTGCGTCGGGTATGCACGCCAAAACCGCATCGTACTGGTCGACTGGAACGTCGGCCAGCGAGCGGTAGCTCGCTTCCTTGTTTACCGGATCGACCGCGGCGACGAAGTCGTCGCCGGCGATCGTACGACGCTTGCGGCCCTGAACTCCAAACCCGGCAACCACGACTCGCATTGGTTACCGATCAAAGTGGACCCATTTGCCGCTCGATCGCGTCAATCTTGAGCCGCAAATCATCGGCCGTGACCGGGATATTGCCGTCGCATTCGCATTCGACCGCCGCGGCCATTGAGCCAAGAATGGTGGCGACCCCGGGATCGCGGACGGCAAGCATCGCGAGCGTCGCATAGGCGAGCAGCGCGTCCCCGGCGCCGACCGCGTCGACCAGGCGGTCGACGAAACTGTCGATGACGAAGAAACTGTCGAGCGACTCGTGATCGGCGTTGCAGCAGGCGAGCACACCGCGCTCGCCGAGCTTGAGTATGAGAAGCTTGCAGCGCGCAGCATCGTAAAGATTGGAAGCGAGCGGACGAATTCCGGAGTCCTGATCGCCGAGCGCAAAACGCGCCTCCCGCTCGTTTGGCGTGATGAGGTCAAAACCCTGGAAGTCGATGATGTTGCCCCAACGGCTCGCCACCTGGCTGTCGGCGACCCGGAAGCAGTCTGCGGGCAACGCCTGCACGAGTTCCGGGATCGTGCGCCGATTGAAGATCCCGTGGCGGAAGTCCGACAGTACCACTGCGTCCGTCGGCACCGTCTTCACGGCTTTCACCATCTCATCGAGGATTGGATCGGAGATCGAGCGGTTATCGAGTGTGTCGACTTTCAACAACCGGTAGCTGCCCACGACGATCGAATTCTTGTTGACCGTCGGCCGCGATTTGTCCACGACGGCGTGCACGTTGATGCCGGCCTGTTTGAGTCCGGCAACGACGAAGTCGCCGTAGCCATCATCGCCGAGCACCGTGGAAAACGTCACCCGGCCCCCCGCTGCCGCCAAATGCTTCGCAACAACTGCGGCACCGCCGAGATAATCGACTTTGCGCTCGAACAGCACGGTCATCGTCGGTGTCTTGGTTTGACCGCCCAGCATCGCGCAGTGGCTATAACTGTCGACGATCGTATCGCCGACGACGTGCACGCGACGCCCCGCCATCGCGTCGAGCGTTCGTCGCAGCTTATCGAACGTGATACCGCTGCGCTCCATGAGGATCTGGAGTTTCTCGCGCTTGATCGTCGGCGGAGCGAGATTGATGAGTTTTGACGAGGAATAGACGATGTCGCCCGGCGTGAAGATGATCTCGCCGCCATAGGACTGAACGGCTTGCGCCTCTTCCTGGGTCCGGTCCGGCAGGCCAACCGCGGTATATTCGAAGCCCTTTGCGAAAAAATCCGGCTGCAGCAAGCGAATGTTCTGCAGTGGCTTCGCGTTTTTGTCGATAAGCACGTAATCGACGGCTTCGAAGGCCGCGAGATTGACGGCCCGCAGATCCTGCGGCACGTGCGGCCGATGTGTTCCTTTGGTGATATGGTGATCGGCGGTAATACTCGCGATCAAGATGTCGGCCTTGCTTTTGGCATAAAGCAGATGCCGCACGTGGCCGGGATGTACCACGTCGAACACTCCGTGGCACATGATCACGCGCTTGTCGCGCGGACGCGGTCCGATGATCTCACGCAGCTCCTGCACGGACCTGATCTTGTGACGATATCGATCGAGCAACCCGACTAGCATGGGTGACCTCAAGCGCTCTGCCGGCCAAGGTACCGGAACCAGCTCTTGGTTGCCTCAGCGATTCGATCGGGGTCCCACAGCGGAGCATCGCGCCAGCGCTCGATGTCGACGAGCATACGGCGCACCCCGTCTTCGAAACTCACCGCCGGCTTCCATCCGAGCCGCGAGACGATCTTGGTGATATCGGCAAAGGTGCAATCGGGTTCGCCGGGACGCTTGGGAACGTGCACGACGTCACCTTCGAGCAGCTCGACCAGCCGGTTGATCGACTGCGGATTGCCGGCTCCGACGTTGAATCGCTCGCCGCTGATCGGGGTTCGGGCGGCGGCAAGAAAGGCCTGGGCCACGTCTGTCACATATATGAAATCGCGCCGCTGGGTGCCGTCGCCGACCACGGTATAAGGCACGCCCGCGAGCTTCTGGCGAAAGAACACACCGAATACCGCCCCGTAGACCCCCGTCGTGCGCACCCGCGGACCATAGGCATTGAAGATGCAAACCGAGTTGACTGATAGCCCATACACCCGATGCCAGTGGAACACCGCCTGCTCTCCCAGATATTTGGAGAGCGCATAGGGATATTGCGGATCGATCGGATGATCTTCGCCGGTCGGCACCGATGCAAGCCCGTAACACGAGGAAGAGGCGGCGTAGACAAACTTCTCGACCCCGGCTTGGCGCGCGCATTCGAGCGCACGCACGGTGCCCTGCACGTTGGTCTCCATGTACTGGGTCGGCTGCTCGATCGAGGGCACGATGTCGCCGATGCCGGCAAAGTGGAACACGTAGCGCGCACCCGTGAAAATCGGCGAATCCGCCTCCAGTGCGCGCACATCCTGCCAGTAGCAGGCGACGTCAGGACTGCCCTTGACATGGTCGAGATTGCTGCGATGACCGCCCTGAAGATTATCGATGACGCGCACCGCAAAGCCCGCCGCCAGCAATGCATCGACCATGTGGCTGCCGATAAACCCGGCACCGCCGGTGACGACTGCGACTGGCTTGCCGCTCATGCCGCCTTGAGCCTCTTGAGCAGACGGACGTTGTAATAACGGTCGTCTTCCATGCTGTTGGGCAGCTTGTTCGCCAGAAATGCCCGGCATAGCTCGCGCACTGCGTCCTCGATGGTGTGGCGCGGGACATAACCGAGCACGCGTTTTATCTTGTCCGAGTTGATGTGATAGGAACGAATGTCGTCGGTCGGCGTGGTGACGATCTCGACCTGTTTGCGATTAGGCATTTCCTCGCCGACCACGCGCCGCACCAGCTCGGCAATCTCCATCAGCGACAAATTCTGATAGCCTACGTTGAAGATCTCGTTTTGCACGTTGTCGGGGGGCGCGGTCAGGAAAAGCTGGACGGCGTCGCAATAATCTTGAATGTGCAGGTTCGGACGCAGTTGCGAGCCGCCGAATACCGTGATCTTGCCAACGTTCACCGCGTGGTTGGTCAAGATGTTGACCGAGAGATCGAGCCGCTGCCTCGGCGAGTAGCCGCAGACCGTCGCTGGACGAAACGTCACGCCGGTGAAATTCGCATCCGTATGCTTCTTCAACAGCGGCTCGCACATGCCCTTGTATTTGTTGTACAGCGTGAGCGGAACGAGCGGATGTTCCTCGGTCACGTCCGGCTTGTCGGAAACGCCATAGACCGAGCTCGACGAGGCATAAACGAACCGCTTCACCCCCGCCTTCTTGACGGCAAGCACCAGCGGCTCGAACGCGTTGAGATTGATCGAGGTGGACAAATCTTCGTCAAGCTCGAAGCTCGCGTCGTTCGAGATACACGCCAGATGGACGACGGCGTCATGGCCGGCCACCGCGGCAGCGAACTTCGCACTATCGCGAACATCGCCGTCGATGACGCGCAGCTTAGGATCGTGCCTTGGCAGGAATTGGTTGCCGAAGAACATGATGTCGTAGACGGTGACCTGGTAGCCGCGCGCGAGCAGCTGGGGAACCAGGCGGGCACCGCAATAGCCCGCGCCGCCGGTCACCAGCACTTTGTCGAAAACGCGCTCCATCGTTCCCCTCCTTCACTCCGCCGCGAATCGGGTGGTTTTGATCGCGTATCCTGACGCTGTCGCGTCCTTGAAAAACCCCTGCACGGTCTCACGCGAATATTCCGACAAATCTTTGTCCACGAGATCGAGCTTGACGAGGAACTCGTTGGGAACGGTGATGATATCGCAGCCCGCCTCCTCAGCATGGAAAATATTCAACAGTTCACGGGTGCTCGCCCAAAGCAGCTGCGCCTGCGGCCGCGAGGCCAGTATTTGCTTGCACGCCAGCATGTGCGGAATCGGATCAACGCCCGTATCGGCAATGCGGCCGGCGAAAACCGACACGATGGCGCGGGCGGTCGGATCGAGTGCGTCGGCCACCGCGCGAACCTGTTCGAGCGTGAAAACGGCGGTCACGTTGAGAGCGATGCCCTCCGAGGAGAGCACGCGGAGCAGTTCACCCGCGAATTGTCCCTTGGTATTGGTGACGGGGATTTTCACGTTCACGTTCGCTCCCCAGGTCGCGATGGTGCGCGCCTGCTCGGCCATGCTCGGGAAGTCGTCGGCGAACACCTCGAACGATACCGGCCGATTGGAAATCGCGCCGAGCACCTTGCGCGCGAAGGCCTCATAATCGTTGACACCCGCCTTGCGCATCAGCGAGGGATTTGTGGTGAATCCCTTGATCACGGGGTTGCGCGCCAGCTTGACCATGCCGTCGTAGTCGGCGCCATCGGCAAAAATGCTGACTTTGAGATCTGTGATCCGGCTCATGACGACTCCTGCAGCGTTGACCGAACTCCGATGATCGCATCAGCGGCTTGCGCGATCGAATGAACGATGTAATCGGGAGCGGTTGGCGCCGGCTCGGCATAGCCCCGATCGATGAAAATTGTGGCGCAACCCGCGGCGCGGCCCGCCTCGACATCGCTTGCGCGATCGCCCACCATGAAGCTGTCCTCCAGCTCGATGCCGAGCTTACCGGCCAACTCCAGAATCATGCCGGGCTTGGGTTTGCGGCACTCGCAATGGTCGCCCTGCGCATGGAAGCATGCCCGGATGGCGTCCAGACACAATTCGCGGCTCATGATTTCGTGCATCGCTTCCACTTCCGAGCGGGGCACCAACCCGTTTGCCACATCGGGCTGATTGGTGACGACTGCCAACAGAAAGCCCGCGCGCTTCAGCCTTAACAGGCTGGCCGCGGCTTCAGGATAAATCCTGAAGTCCGCCAACCGCCTCGGGGCGTAGCTGCGCCGGTCGCGGATATCAGGAACAACGATGACCCCATCCCGATCGAGAAATACCGCCGGTACCAACCCAGGCGCACGGCTTACCATTTCGTGGGCCTGCGCTGCAAGGACGGATGGCTCACCAGGCAGTGCCAGACAACCGCTTGAAACGCCTCGGATAATGGAGTGACCCAGTTCGGATCGACTTGCGGGATCAATACGACGAGGTCGCCGTGCTTGGCCGTATAGCCACTGTCGCGCCCCACGATGCCGAAGACTTTCGCGCGACGGGTTTTGGCGAAATCGATCGCCTTGATGATATTGGCGCTGACGTTGCGCTCAGCGTCGCCACCGCCGACCGAGAAGACCAGAATCGCGTCCTTCTCGTCGAGGCGGCTGGTGTCGAGCCATGCGGCGAACACCGTGTCCCAGCCCTCGTCGTTGGTGCGTGCGGTGAGTTCGGAGACGTTGTCGGTCGGACTATAGGCCTCAATGCCGCAGAGCTTACGGAAGTCATTGACCGCGTGACTGCAGTTGCCGGCGCTGCCTCCTACTCCGATCAAAAACAACCGTCCATGCCGTTCCCGCAGGCGGTCGAGCTCGCGCGCCAAGGCCTCGATCGAGGTAAATGAAATGTCGCGGCAGAGCTGCGTCGCCGCGGCAAAAAAGGCTTCTGCATGACTCATACGCTCCGCCGCTCCCGAATTCGCAAGCGTAGTTCCGGAAATTGCCACACCTGTCCTGATATTTGAAGGGTCGCGCAAGGCGATATGCCAGGTCAGCTCGCCGGTTGCATCAGCGATTCATAAAGGTCCGAATAGTGTTTCACGGCCTGGCTTAAGGCGAAATGCTTCTCAATGTAAGCCCGCGCTTGTTCTGCGCGCCGCATCCGGATTGCCTTTGGCTCGCGCGCCACCGTTCGAACCGCCGCAGCGAGGGCGCAGGAGTCTCGGGCCGGGACGATAATGCCGCTGTCCCCAACGATGGATCGGGCGTCGCCGACATCGGTCGAGATCGCCGGCAATCCGCACGCCATCCCTTCGGCCAGCACGTTGGAAAATCCCTCACCGAAGGCGGAGCTCGACACCACCGCGTCTGCAGCAGCAAAGATTCGCGTCACGTCGTCGCGTCGGCCCAGGCGCCGCGTGTTGCATTGGGCCGACAGCAATTCGGTGCCGGTTCCGACCAGCAACGCAATGACATCGGGCAATTTCGTCAAAGCGGTTGCAAAGCCTTCGTGATCCTTCATCGGGTCAACCCGCGCGACGTGGGCAACAACGAAGATATCGTCGGCAATGCCGAGTTCGCTGCGCAGGGCCGCACGGGCAGCGGCGTCGGGCTTGAAATGATCCAAGTCTATTCCGTTGGGGATGACCTCGGCCCGGCGTGGACGGTAACCAAGCTTCAAGTGAGTCTGTAGGCCGGCCGCCGAATTGGCCGTGATCGCATCGGGCATGCGCGATAAGGCGGTGCAGGCTTTCACCACCAAGCGCAATCTCAAGCGGTAGCGCCTAAAATCCATATCCGAGCAGCGAATGCTCCAAACAAGGCGCGTCTTCCTGCGGCGGCCCGACATGACGAGGCCGATCAATGCCACGAGGTCGCCGTGATACATCCAACCTTGGACGATGTCCGGTTGGGCACGGGCAATCAGCCGCGCCAACCGCAGCAGGCCGGTTGCGACGCCGCCCGGCCGATGAAATCCGAGTTCCAAAACGGCAATACCAGCGGCGCGCAGGCGCTCGACATAGGCTTCGGCAGGAAGCAACGTGACGACGATGATTTCATCGGCAAGGGCGGGACGCGCCGTTACCAGCCGCGTCAGCATACCTTCCGCACCACCGACGAAAAGATCGGTCGTCACGTAGATGATCTTGCGCGGACGCAACGTCACGCCCATCGCTCGCGCCACGCCTGCAGCATCAGCACGGTCCACAGCGGATACTGCCAATTGCGGGTTCCCGCGAGGTGCTCCTGCCACACCCGGCGCACCGGCTCGACCCGCACGAAACCATACGAGGCTAAGCGGGAGGGCGCCAAAAGCGCTTCCGCCCATTCCCGCAGCGGACCGCGCAGCCAGCTATCGATCGGCACGCCAAAACCCATTTTGGGCCGATCGATCAGCGTCGCCGGCACGTACCGGTCCAGCACGCGGCGCAGCAGCCATTTGCCGCGGCGGCCTCGGAGCTTGAAATTCGGCGGCAGACTCCAGGAATAAGCGACTACCCGATGATCGAGCAACGGCACCCTGCCCTCGAGCCCGACCGCCATAGAGGCCCGGTCCACTTTCGTCAGAATGTCCTCCGGTAGATAGCCGACCATGTCGAGAAACTGCATGCGCGTGGTGAGATCCGGGAAGTCCTCGGCAACCGTCGTATCCCAGAGCGGCCCGGACGGTTCGCGGCCCGCAGCGGCAATCTCCTCCGGCCGTTGCCATTGGCTCACGAGCAGGCGGTAAATGGCATCAGGCGCCGGGTTGTCGAGCAACGGCGCCAGCTTGTGCAACTTGTCGCCGGCGAGCATCGGACGCCAGGGAGCAGGCACGACGGCGAACAGCCGATTCCAGGATGGCGGCGTGAGCGCGCGCAGGGTGGCGGCCGAAGCGCCGAGCAAAGGGCGCGGAAGCACCCTTCCGGCACGCGCTAACCGTTGCGCCCAGAGATAGCGGTTGTAGCCGCCGAACAATTCATCACCGCCGTCGCCGGAGAGCGCAACGGTCACGTGCTTGCGCGTCAATTCCGAAACCAGATAGGTCGGAATCTGCGACGAGTCGGCGAATGGCTCGTCGAACCACTCCGGGAGATGTGGAATAACCTCGAGCGCATGGCGAGGTTCGACATAGAATTCGGTGTGATCGGTGCCGAGATGGGCTGCGACCTGTTTCGCGCACTTCGCCTCGTCGTAGCCGGCCTCGTGGAAACCGATGGAGAACGTTTTCACGGGCCGTGCGCTCTGCGCCTGCATCAGCGCAACGACGGTTGAGGAATCGATCCCGCCGGAGAGAAACGCGCCGAGCGGCACGTCGGCGATCATTCGCAACTTAACCGAATCGCGCAACAGCGCATCGAGCCGCTCGATGGCTTCGTTCGCGTCAGGTTCCGGATCGTTGCGCTTGAGCCCGGCCGCCGCGATGTCGCGCAAATTCCAGAAGCACTTGGGTACCGGGGAGCGCCCCTCCCGCAACGTCAGAACGTGGCCCGGGGCCAACTTTTGCGCTTCGCGGTAGATGGTGTACGGCTGCGCGATATAGGCGTGACGCAGGTACCCGACGATGGCGTCCTGGTCGATGGTTGGCTTCCAAAATGGGACGCCACGGAATGCCTTGAGCTGCGACGCAAACAACACATGCCTTGAGGTCGCGGCATAATAGAGCGGCTTGATGCCGAGCCGATCACGGGCGAGCACCAGTGTGCGACTGTCGCGATCCCACAGCGCGAAAGCAAACATTCCGATGGCGCGCTCGAGCGCGGCTTCGACGCCCCACTCCGCGCATGCTTCGAGCAGTACCTCGGTATCGGAGTCGCTTCGCATCGTGCGGCCTGCGGCGGCAAGCGCCTGGCGAATTTCCCGATAATTGTAGATTTCGCCGTTGAACGTGATGACGTAACGACGGTCGGCGGAGTGCATGGGCTGCGCGGCGCCGGGACTGAGATCGATGATGGCAAGCCGGCGCTGGCCCAAGGCCACGCCCCCCTCCGCTTCCACCCAGACCTGGCCGGCATCGGGACCGCGGTGACGCAGCGTCTCGGTCATAGCCTCGCTGACCGAGCGCAGCGTCTCGCTCGCGGTCGCCGCGCGCCAATCGACCATGCCGGCAATGCCGCACATCGAATCCCAAATCTCCGGTCAGAATCGGACCGTTCTAGCGTCGGATGAGCCGAGCGTCGAGGCAACCGACTGGCCGCACCACCGGGTGCCACTTGCGGTTTGCGGCCAATGCACGCTTAGTCACCGCGATGAAGATCCTGTTTTTCGTCCGCGATCTGGGTATTGGCGGCAGCCAACGTCAGCTTGCCGCCCTGGCCGCGGGACTTGCACGGCGCGGCCATGACGTGACCGCGCTCCTACTGTATGCCGGTGGTGAGCTGGAACCCGCGGTAGCCGACAGTGGCGTGCGCCTTCTGTCAATCGGCAAGTCCAGCCGTTGGCACGCGGTCGGTCCTCTCGCCAAGATACGACGGGTTTTGCTACGCGAGAACGCAGATCTTCTCTACGCCTTCTTGCCGACGCAAACCACGCTTGCCGCCCTGCTGTTGCCCGGCAAACTCAAGACCAGGCTTGTGTTTGGCGTGCGCGCGAGCGGGGTCCAGCTCGACCGTTACGACTATCTCAATGCATTGACCTATCGCTCTGAAACATGGCTGGCGAGACGCGCGCATCTCATCATTGCGAATGCTCAGTCGGTGCGCGCCGATGCAATCGAGCGCGGCTTTCCACGCGAACGCATCGCCGTAGTAGCTAACGGGATTGACACCGATGCCATACGCCCCGATGCGGCCGCGGGAGGAACACTGCGCAAGGAACGGGAACTTTCCCCTGGCACGTTTGTCATCGGCTGCGTGGCGCGGCTCGATCCCATGAAGGATCACGCAAATTTTCTCGCCGCCGCGGCGCAGTTCATGGTCAAAAATCCCGATGCCCGCTTCGTCTGCATCGGCGATGGTCCGGCCCATTATCGCGATGAGCTCAATGCGCTCGCCCATTCGCTCGGTGTGGCGGATCGCGTGCTGTGGATCGGCCAAATGCGGGATATCAAAGCGGCGTTCAATGCGTTTGACATTGCGACACTGTCATCGGCTTTCGGAGAAGGGTTTCCCAACGTGATCGGGGAAGCGATGGCCTGCGGCGTGCCCGTGGTCGCGACCGATGTGGGCGATGCGCGCGCAATTGTCGGCCAACTCGGCGAGATTGCGCCTCCGGGACAGCCGGCGTTGCTGTGCGCGGGTTGGGAACGGCTGCGCGAACGCCTCACAAAGGAACGAGCACTGCGCAAAGCGGTGCGCGATACGATCGTCACGAACTATGGCCTCGAGGCTATGGTGGAAAGGACCGAGCGCCTTCTCCAGCAGGTCGCAGCTGGGAACACGGGTGCAGAGTTCGCTCGCGAATTCGTGTGATCGCAATTACGTCAACTCGTTAGGCGATACAGGTATTCATCGCAACCCGAGCCAAAGATGCCCACCGTCAATCGCGAGCCTGTTGCATGCACGCGTGCAAATCCGAGCGGCCGCAGCAGCGCTTCAACTGCGGGCGCCAGAATCGATTCGTAGGGATAGCCGCCCATCCAGTCGTGGACGTCAGTAAAAAAATCCATGCCGCGCTTGCTCCGGTAATTCTCAACATAAGCTGAAAAGTCTCGGCGTGTTACCAAAAAAGCCGCCCGTAGAAGCGCAACATAAACGGCGCGCGCGCGGCGTTGAGCATTCCACGAGGCACTGCTGTACCACCGCTTTTCTCGCCGCCACACCCCGCACATCAGCGTGCGGCGATAAAGGGCAACCGCGAATAGACCTTTCGGCGCGACCAGGGAGGCCGCAGCCTGCAACGCTCGATGCATCGCACCGGTATGGTGGAGGACGCCCCAGGAGTAGACGATCTGAAATGTGCCGAGCCTGCTGATGTAATCAGTGTCCAGTATCGAGCCTTGTTCAATCGTCCAATCACGATCGTCAGGCCGAAAGAGGTCACGCACCCGGCGCGTGCAGAGAACCGACGCCGGGTCGGAATCGAACGAGTGAACGCGCGCGCCCAATCTGCGCGCGGCGAGGGAAAACAGCCCGCTCCCGGAGCCGACGTCGAGAAAGGAGAGATCCGCCAGCGTGTCGACCTGCAACAGACGACGCAGAGACTGTTCTGCTTCGCTGACGCGCGCCGCGTCCAGGCCCTTCGCATAGTCCAGCCAATTTTCGCCAAACCCGAAGCGGCTACTTTCCTCGTATGCCTTCGCCATTCTGGCGGCCTGCGTATCCCACGCGAGCCGGCATGTCGACTCAGCTCTCCGTAGCAATGCGGTCCTCACACGGCCGCACGGGTGCGCCTGGGCACTTGGAATGATATCGTCGCTATGGGGAAAGGGCGTTCAGGCGATGGTAGAGCAAATCAGTGCACGCCTCCTGGGGCTGGGAGCTGTCGCGCTCGTCGCACTGCTCATCAGTTCGGGGCTGATTATCTTGCTGCGGCCATGGCTCGCACGCCACGCGGTCGCCAATCCGAATGCGCGCTCCTCGCACCAAAAGCCGACACCGCAGGGCGGCGGGATTGGAGTTGTACTTGCCATTCTCGCGGTGAGCTGGCCGGCAATCGTCTTTTCGGCCGGTGTATCTCAGAACGAAGCAGGCCAGTTTCTCGCGGTTACTGTGGCAACGGTATTGCTCGCCGTGATTGGCGCAATCGACGACGTGCGGTCCGCGCCGCTCGGCGTCCGTCTGATTGTGCAGTGTGTGGCGGTTCTTGCGGTGATCACTTGGCTTCCGGAGAGCCTGCGAATCCTGCCGTCCTTCCCGTTCTGGGTCGAGCGTGTCGGCCTGTTCGTCGCCGGCGTGTGGTTCGTCAATCTGGTAAATTTCATGGACGGCATCGACTGGATGACCGTCGCCGAATTTGTGCCGGTGACCGCGGCGATCCTCCTGGCCGGCGCGTGCGGGGCGATCGGGCTCGTACCGACCTTGGTCGCCGCCGCATTGCTGGGCGCGGTCGTGGGTTTTGCCCCCTTCAACAAGCCGACGGCGCAAATTTTTCTCGGCGACGCCGGCAGTTTGCCGCTCGCGCTGCTCCTTGGATGGCTGTTGCTGCAGCTCGTGGAGCGGGGACACGTGGCGGCCGCATTGATCCTGCCGCTCTATTATCTCGCGGACGCCACCATCACGCTGCTCTATCGCATGACGCGGGGCGATCCGTTCTGGAGCGCGCACCGCATGCATTTCTATCAACGCGCGATTTATAACAGCTTTACCGTGAGCGCGATTGTCGCGCGCGTTTTCCTGCTCAACGTTGTGTTGGCTGCGCTCGCGCTGTTCAGCGTCGCAGCGGATACGCTTGCTACATCGCTCGGTTCGCTTGTTGCGGCCATGGCCGCGCTCGCATGGTTGCTCGCGACATTCGCGCGCAGCAAGCACTGACTGTCAATTTGGACGGCCTACTCGGCGGGCTTGGTAACAGGCGCAACCCCCGGCTCTTGGATCACTTTCGATGCTGCGCGCTCCGGTCGAGCCGCTTTGAGGCGCTGCTGGCGCCACTCGTCAACCGGCCGGTCCACCCACCGATAAAGCATGCAGGACACGGCAATCGTGGTGGCAAGGATAGCAAGTCCTCGTGAGACCCCCGTGCCAAAGATGGCAACCGCATCGAGCAGCCAGATTACGAGAAAATGGCAAACATAGATGGGATAGGAAAGCTCTCCCAGGTGGCGGTCGATCAGTCGGTGCTTGGTCGTTCGGAACAGGAAGGGAATCAGGCCGAAACTCATTACCAGGAAACACACCGATGCCACGCGAGTGAGACCGTGCCATCGATTCACAAGAAGCGCCACCCCCACGCAGGCAATCGCGGCGAGGAACACTGTCCGGTCAACACCGGGATCGCGTGAGCGATAGACGCGATATCCGAGCGCACCAACAAGGAAGACCGCAACTTCCGACGGAAAGAAGCGATATGACCATGGATCGCCGTAATAGCCCAACCCAAACTGCAAAATGAGGCGTAGGACGAGGGAAGCAGCGAGCACGATCGCAATCGTCGCGGGTGGACGCCGAACGATGAATGGCGCAATCAAATAGAAGGAAAATTCGAGGCCCAGGGTCCACCCCTGTGGAATCACCAATAGCGTGTCGAGGCGCTGCGGCGCGGTGTGGAAATCCGGCCAGAATACGAGCGCGCCGGCTTTGAGTGTGAGGAAGAAGTAGAAATCCTGTCCCCACATCAGCAGCTGCGAGCCGAGGAGAAACACATCGCTGGACCACGCCAAAGGGGACAGCGCACGCCACTGAGTTACGAACGGTAATTGCGTCGATGATAATTGCGAGACTGCGAATGCAAGCAGCAACGTGAGGACAAGAACCGCGACATAGACCGGGAACAGACGAGTGAAGCGATTGGTGATGAATAAAAAATAGGTCGACGACTCCGGCCGGTATTTTTCATTGAGCACGAGCGCCATATAGAACCCGGAAATGGCGTAGAAGGCTTGCACGGCGGTATCGCCGGGGATCAACGGAAAACCGAAAAAATCCCCGGCGTGGCCATACACGACCGACATCGCCAGAATGAAGCGGAAGCTGCCCATGCGCGCGGCGCTTCCGCTTAGGCCGCCGCCCCGTCGAAATCCGGCAGCGCGTCGCGCAGCACGCCGAAAATGACGGAACGATCCTCGCGCGCTATGCCCTGCTCGAGCATGGCGAGCCAGCCGCGCATCGCTTCCAAGGACGGGCTCACCGGCCGCGCCGCGACGATGCCTTCAATCCCGATCGGGGTGGTGGGCTCCTGCCGCGCGAACAGGATTTCGTGCAGGCGTTCGCCGGGCCTGATCCCGGTGAACGTGATGTCGACGTCGCGACCAGGTTCCAGTCCGGAGAGCCGAATCATGCGCTCGGCAAGATCGAGGATGCGAACCGGCTGGCCCATGTTGAGCACGTAGATCGCCACGCCTGGCTCGGCGTTGTCCTGGGCGTGGCCTGCCGCGGTGATCACGAGATCGCAGGCCTCGCGGATCGTCATGAAGTAGCGGACCATCTCCGGATGCGTCACCGTGATCGGACCGCCCGCCTCGATCTGCGCCTTGAATTTCGGCACCACCGATCCATTCGAGGCGAGCACGTTGCCGAAGCGCACCGCGATCAGTCGCATCGCACGCCTGTCGCTTCGGCGCGCGAATTCATTGTCCAGCGCCTGGCAATACATTTCCGCGAAGCGCTTCGAAGCGCCGAGCACGGACACCGGCTCGATCGCCTTGTCGGTCGAGATCATCACCATGATCGAGGCGCCGGCGGCTGCCGCCGCATCGGCGACGTTGACCGATCCGAAGACATTTGTCTTCACGCCCTCTTCCCAATCGTGCTCCAACAATGGAACGTGCTTGAGGGCAGCCGCGTGGAAGACGATTTCGGGGCGAAAATCCGCCATCAGACGGAACATGCGGGCACGATCGCGGATATCCGCGAGACGGCCCTCGATTCTCGCGCCGGCGCCCTCGGTCGGCAGTGTTTCCAGCACGGCATGGAGCGCCGGCTCTGAATTCTCGATTACCAGCACGCGCCCGGCGCCGAAGGTCACGATGCGATCGCAGATTTCGCCGCCGATCGAGCCGCCGCCGCCCGTCACGATGATGGATTTGCCTTTGACGAAGTCTTCGAGGCGGCGGTAATCGATATTAACTCGGGGCCGCAGCAGCAAATCTTCCACTTTGACCGGCGCGAGCCGCAGTGCCTCGCCGCCGTCGTCGAGCGAGGGAAGTCGGCTGGTTGCTATCCCAAGCCGCCGTGCCCGCATCAGGATGGTCTCGGGTTTCGCCTCCGGTGAAAGCGCGCTCGGAGCAAGGACAAGCCGCGCCACTTGTGTTCCTTGCTTGCCGAGGTCGGCCACGACGCGTTCGATGTCATCAGGGTCACCGAGCACGGATATGCCCCGGATCGCCTGGGCGCGGTCGGCAGGAGATGGCGACAGAATGCCAATCGGTCGAATTTTGCTCACCGCCCCGCTTTCGATCGCGCGCAGCAGCACATCGGCGTCAGCGGTGCGGCCGACCACCAGGGTCGGCGTCGACTCGCCTTGTTTGGTATGCTGCAGCGTGCGGGTATAGCGAAAATAGCGATAGGCGACGCGCGGACCTGAGAGAAATGCAATCTGCAAAAGCCAATAAAGCAGGATGGTGATCTTGCCAAAAAGAAACGTGCCCCAAACATTCGGCGCCACGATCACATAATCGAGGGCGAGCAAGGTAAGGGCGAGCACCGTGCTCGCACGAACAATGTTGTAGAGATCGGGCAGCGACGTGAAACGCCACTTCGCCTTATAAAGGCCGGAGGCCACGTAGACGAACCCGGCGTAAAATACAAAAGCCGGCAGCAAAATGGCCAACGGCTGCCAGCGCTCCACGAGGCCGCCCGCTTCGAAACGAATGAAGAAGCTTGCCACCACCGCCGCCGCCGTGGCGAGCAGATCGTGCGCCAGGATGAGCCACATCCTCGGCGTGAAACCGGAAAGGCGAAGCATCGTCGCGATCGTGGCCCCGTACGTTGCGGCTTGACGCCATCAATACCGGGCTTTGGGTCGAGGCGCTACCCGTTGAAAGCACCCTTCCCTGTGCTGCGCGAGCCGCAAAGGAAAGCTATAGACGGGCTGCACTTAGTATCATGCGAAGACCGGAAAGGCGCCGATGATCGAGGACGAACGTGCGCAGCGGGTTGTCGAACATTATCGTGCAATCCTCGAATCGCGCGGCCATGTCGTCGCATCGAAGAGCATGATTCTCGATTTTGGCTGCGGCACCGGCCGGCACACCTACGAGTATCTCGATGCCGGGTTCCCGAATACGTTCGGCTACGACGTGCAGAATTCTGTGCGTTTGCGGTCAGCCGCCGACACTGCACGTTTTCGCTTCGACCCCGCGCCGAATAACCCGAACAACTATCCCTCCATGAGTGCGATCCCCTGGCCGGACGAGGTGTTTGATTTCGTGTTCGCAACTTCGGTATTCGAGCATGTCGCGGATCAGGGGCTGGCCTATCGCGAGATTCACCGGGTTTTGAAGCCCGGAGGCTTGTTCCTCAACATATTCCCGTCGAAATGGCGCCCGTTGGAGGTGCACACCAACATTCCGTTCGGCGGCGTCTTCATTTCGTCTCGCTATCTCGGCTTTTGCGCAGCGCTTGGCGTAAGGGGCGCAGGTCAGCAGAAGTTCACCCGCGATGAAGTCACAGAGTCGAACCGCCTGCTCATGAGCCGCGGCGTCAACTATTTGTCCGGCCGGGAAATCGCGGAGCTGTTGCGCCGCATCTTTGGCGAATTCGAATACGTCGAGGATGCATTCATCCGGCAAAGTCCCGGCAGATCGCGGTACCTTGCAATCCCGCTCGAATTGGTGCCGATGCTGCGCCGGCTGTTCCGGTTCGCCCACACCCGGGCCATTTTGTCGAAGAAGCGAAGATCCCATCCGGCTGGGTAGGGCTCGCACTGGCGAGTGGGCCCGGATTGCGGTCCGTATCTGCCACAATGACGCCGTTCGGCTGCGTTCCAAATCAATGGTTTCACCCCGTGCCGGCGCGAGAGTATCTTGTCAGGGTAACCCGATGCGGCAAGCCGAGATCCCGCGCCGCCGACAAAGCAAACGCCGCTTGGGCGTTTACTGCCTGGCGCTGGCCGCGATGCTAAGCGGCTGCTCGGCGACCGAGCTCGTCCAGAGCGGAGCGCTCGGGCCTGCGCCGGACCTGTCGCAGCCGAACTACCAGCGCATCGTCGCCGACAACATCAACGCGATTTTCCCAAACCAGTCCATGCTCGGCGATTTGGAAATTTCCGGCGTGCGCCCGGTCGATCATCTCAAGGGCCCGGCTTGGCTCACCTGCCTCAAGCTCGATTCGCATGGAAAGCCGCAAGTTTACGCGATCTTCATTCAGCAAGGCAAAATCATCGACTCGCGCGCCGGCGTCATAATGGATGGTTGCGGCAAGGAATCTTATCAGCCGTTTACTCCATCTACGAAGTCGGCCAAATAAGCCGACTGAAGCGTTGCCATTCGTCGCATGCAATCGATCCGACCGGAAACCGCTCGCTACCTGCCGCCGCTGACCGGCATTCGTGCGCTGGCCGCCATGTTGGTGCTGGGGATGCATGCGGATCAGAACGTCTCGGCCGGTATCAGTTCAGTGCTGCCTTTTGTCAAGCGCGGCTATCTGGGCGTGGACTTTTTCTTTGTGCTCTCCGGCTTCATTATCACGCACGTTTATTTTACGAGCCTCGCGCGTCCGAACCGCTCCGCCGTCCAGGTCTTTCTCTGGCATCGGTTCATTCGCTTGTATCCGGTTCATATCACGGTGCTCGCGCTGCTGTTCGGGCTGGTCCAATTCGCCCGCAGCGCAGGCATCCCGTTGAACAATCCGCAGGAGTGGCGCGGAACCGAGATCTTTTGGCAGCTGACGCTGTTGCATGCCTGGGGCGTGACGGAGCACCCGGGTTGGAACGCGCCGTCATGGTCGATCAGCGCCGAATGGTTCGCCTATCTGCTTTTTCCACTGTTGGCACCGGCACTGATGTACGTCCGGGAGCGAGCAGCGGCGTTGGCGATCGCGGTTCTGGCGCTGGCAACAACAGCGGCGCTTTTCACGACGCTCGACTGGTCGCTAAACACATGGGTCGGGGCGCCCGCGCTGATCCGGGTGTCCGGAGAGTTCCTATGTGGCGCCGCTTTGCGCCGGGCCCTCGACATTGGTGCCAAAACTCCAGGACAGATCGGCGATTTTCTCGGCATCGGCGCATTCGGAGCATTTCTCATCGGGGCTTCCGCCGGGCTTCCGGACTTTGCGCTGATCGCGCTGCTCGCGCTCACGGTGTTTGGTGCCGCGACGTCGCAGGGATTGCTCGCGCGCGTCCTCGGAAGCACGCCGCTGATCTGGCTGGGCGAAGTGTCATATTCACTCTATATGGTGCACTTCCCAGTTCTTTTGATATTCCGTAGGGTTTGCGAGCGAATGGATTTGATCGGTGAAGGCGCGGTCGCGCAAATGCTTGCCTTGATCGTCGCGCTCACGTTGGTCGTTGTGGCGGCGGCGCTGCTGTTTTATCTCGTGGAACGCCCGGCCCGCAGGCGCTTGCGCGATCAGTTCGGCGTGCTCGCCCCCGCGTGAGGGCGAAGAGCCACGTGCGAGCCGGCGCGATTGAGCGCCTGATCGACGGCGACGAGCACTTGCGCCACAGAGAGCTCGTCGAGGCACTGGCTGCGGCTGTCGAGATGGCCTTCGCAGCCGAGCTTCTCGCATGGCAGGCACGGCAACGGGTTCTGCACCACCCAGACGTTGCCGCGATGCTGGATGGTGCCGGCGTGATCCCACGGCTGCGCAAGACCGCCGACCGGCCAAGGGCCGATCAGACGCGGGCTGGTTGGGCCATAAAGAGCAACCGTTGGACAGCCGCTTGCAGCGGCGAGATGGGTGATCGAGGTATCCGGTCCGACATAGGCGGCAGCGCCGGCCAATAATGCCGCGAGGTCGGGCCAGTCGAGGCGCCCATCCAGCCGCTCCACTGTGGGATCGACCGCAGCCCACAGCGCATCGAGGTAGGAGCGTTCGGCCGCATCGCCGCCGCCCGTCACCGCCACCGCCAATCCGCGCTCGGCCAAGGCGCGCGCCAGCGCGCGCCAGCCGTTGTCGGTCCAACGCTTGTAACGATAGAACGGATTCGCGTGCAGCACCGCATAGCGGGGCCGGATCGAGGGGTTGGGTACGGCCGCGTCGCGTCGGGGACATACGATGTCGGTCGCGGGTTCGAGACCAAGCGTTTTGGCAAGCGCCAGCAGTTGTGTGACGCGATGGGTATCGGGCTCGGCGGCAACAGAAATGTGATGGGCGTGCCGCTTCCACCAGGCGCCGGTCTCGCCCTGACGCGGCACGAGGCTAACGCGGTGCCGCCCGCTCACCATAGCAAACAATGTGGGCCGGTCGCCGGCCTGGGTCGATACAACGAGGTCGTAGCGGCGCCACAGCCGACCGATCAGGTAGAGCCCTTCGCCAACCAGCGGCCGCTCCGACAATGTGATCACGTCGTCGATATCGGGATTGCCCTCGAGAATTCCTTCGCTGCCGCGGAACACCATCACGTCGAGTTCTGCGCGCGGAAAGCCGCGCCGGATGCTGCGGATGAGCGGGGTTGTGAGCAGCACATCGCCCAGGCGCCGCAGCGTGATGACGAGGATACGCGGCTGCTCGGGCAACTCCAGGGCGGTCATGGGATTAACGCGCCCTTTGCCTGCGAACTTCGCAGCACCATCCCGCCGGTCACACCGACCCCGAATACATAGAGCCACCCTTGAGTGAAATCGAACAGGTGCGAATTGAATTGCGACGACACGATATTCTGCACCACGATGATAAAGCCGAACCAGGCGATCAGCGTTTGCTCGCGAAACAGCGCGAGATGCGCGATCCACATTGCGATCAGCACAGCGACCCCGACCAACCCGAGCTGAATTGCCACCGCCAAGGTCTGGTTATGCGGATTGACCGTGACGTCCCACGTTATTTCTCGCGCGCCGGCCGCCCTGTGCTGGAACAATTTTCGCACTGTCCCCGTGCCGTGGCCGGTTAGCGGCGCTTCGGCAATGAAGGTCACGGCCTTGCTCCAATATTCCAGGCGCAGTCCCGCCGAAGTGACCTGGCCGGTGGACCGATAGACTTCGACCTCTTTGCCCAACTCGATGACGCGCCCGCGCAAATAATCCGAGGACATCCAGGCCAGCCCGCCCATCACCACCCCGATCAGAGTGGCGGCCAGCACGCCTTTGGTGCCGAAATACCACCAGAACAATGCCACCAACAGGACCGCCATGATCACGAGCGCGGTGCGCCCGGTGGCGACATAGACGATATTACCAAGAAACAGCGCAGCCAGCACACTAGCGCCGAGTGCAAGCGCCCGGCGCCGCTCCCGCCACAGCTCGATTGCCAACCCGAGGAGCGCAAAAACGCAGATTGCGAAAAGGCCGCTCTGCGCGACGTAATCCTTGGCCGGAACGCCGATGCTCCCCTGTCCGCGCCACGGGAGGGAGGAGAAATATGTGAGAAGAAACGATACCAGCAGCATCACCAGAAGAGCGACGAAAAATCCGAAGATGACTCGGTTGCCGCCGTTCGATCGACGAAACTGCGCCAGCAATAACGGAATCACCAAGAGCTTGTGAAACGCGAGCAGCCCCGTGATCCGCTCGTCCCACGCGACGTCCGCCCACAGCGTGCCGAGCGCGGCAACGGCAAACAGCAGCAGCGGTAATCCGCCTGCCGGACTCATTACTTCTCGCTTGATCGCCGCGGGATCGAGCGTTGGCACGAGCGCCAAGAGCCAGAGAACGATCAGAATCGAGGTGGCCGAGGTCGACCATGGCAGCGATACCGCGACCGCCACCACCAGCCAATCGGCGACCTGAGCAAGTCGCTCCCTATCGACCAGTACCCACCGCTTCATCGCCACCGGCGCTTGAACATTGCGGCCAGAGGTCGGGGTCATGTCGGCGAACTCGCGGTTTCCCGAACCAATGACAACCCGCACAGCGCACGTGTTCGTTTGCTCTCGAGCACTGCTTTGAGGCGCGCGTCATTCGCCTTGAGCTCTCGGCGATCCGCATCCGGGTGCCACAAGTGAATGACGCCGGTGGCAAAACGGCCGTCCTTGCGGCGCAGGCCGCAATGTATGAGCCGAATGAGCAGGTCGGAATCCTCGCGCCCCCAACCGTGAAAGCTTGCGTCGAAGCCGTCGACGCGTCGGAGATCGGAACGCCAAACTGCGAGATTGCACGAACGTGCTCCGCGCCACCGCCCGGCACTCAGCTTGCGCAGCCGCCCGAGCGGGAGCGACAACACCGCAGCAAGTCGATTGGCGTCGCCGCGCATGCGATGCACGATCCACTCTGCCACCGTCCAGCGTTCCGGGTGTAGTGCATCGCGCAGAACGGCGGCCGTCAGCGCGGGAGAGAGCAGCACGCGATTGCCGGTGACGAACCAACCGGGCTCGGCAAGCCGCCGATGATGCGCAACGAAGTCGCTTCGCGTGAGGCAATCGCCGTCAAGAAAGATGCAGTACTCGCCGCGGCAGGCGAGAATCGCGCGATTGCGGGCTTCGGCAGCGCGAAATCCTGCATCGGGTTGCCAAACGTGGCTGATGGCAACGCCGAGCCGCGGACGCCAGCGTTCCACCACATCCCGGGTCGGCGGTCCCGAGCCGTCATCCGCGATCACGATCTCGAAAGCGCGGTCGGTTTGCGCCGACAACGCCGATAGCACCGCGTCGAGCGCGTCCTCGCGATTGTAGGTGGTGACGATCACCGAAATGAAATCAGGCAATCGGGGCCGGCCCGGGTCTTTCATTCTGCACGTCCTGTCCTGCTGTGATAGCGTCCGCTGCCGTGAACCTCAACACGAGGGAACATGCAGAAAATATCGGCCTACATTCTTGCCTATAATGAAGCCGACAAGATCGCGGCCGCCGTTTCCAGCGTGCTATGGGCGGACGAGATCGTCGTCGCTGATTCCGGCAGCACCGATGCAACCGCCGAAATCGCGCGCAAGCTCGGCGCGCGCGTGGTGCAGATTCCGTTCCACGGGTTCGGCGACCTGCGCAATCGTACCATTGCGGAATGCCGATACGAATGGATTTTCAGCCTGGATGCGGACGAGCGGTGCACTCCGCAAGTGCGGGACGAGATATTTTCGCTTCTGGGATCGTCGCCGTCCCACGACGCATATCTCGTCCCGCGGCGCAACTACATGATGGGACGCTGGATCAAGGGCTCGGGATGGTATCCGAATTTTCGCCAGCCGCAGTTGTTCCGCAAGGGCACGATGCGCTATCGCGACGATCCCGTGCATGAAGGCTACGAACTCTTGACCGCGAGGCCGCTCGGCCGGTTGCAAAATTCGATTTGGCAATTCCCGTTTCGCAACTTCGCGGAACTGATCGGCAAGATGAACCGGTACTCCTCGCTCGGCGCCTCGCGGCTTTCCTCCAAGCGGGTGTCGATGGGAGCTGCGTTGGGGCACGGCATTTGGGCGTTCATCAAGCACTTTGTCATCAAGCACGGCTACCGGGACGGCTGGGCCGGCTTCATCATCGCGTTCGGGAATTTCGAAGGCACGTTCTACCGCTATGCCAAGCGCCACGAGGAGCTGCAGGCCTGGACACCGCCGGAGCAGCCGCCACTGCAAAGAGAACAGGCCGGCTCAGGATAACGCGTAGGTCGCCTGATCCGTGACCACGAAATCGATGCGGCCGCCGCGCAGCGCCTTCACGCATTCGGCGGGCGAGTTGACGATCGGCTCCTCGTGCACATTGAAGCTGGTATTGACCAGGACCGGCAGGCCCGTGGCGGCGCGAAAGTGCCGCAGGATATCGGCATAGAGCGGATTCTCCCGGTCACGAACCACCTGCGGACGCGCCGTGCCGTCGACATGGATCACCGCCGGAATGCGGTCGTGCCATTCCGGGCGCACCGCGCAGGTAATCGTCATGAAGCGCATGGCGTAGCGATTGACCGGCGTGATCTCGAACACGCGCTCGCAGTCCTCGTCGAGGACACAAGGCGCGAACGGCATGAATTCGGATCGCTCGAGCCGCCTGTTGAGCTCATGGTTGAGATGCGGATTCGCGGGATTGGCGAGAATGCTGCGCGCCCCCAGCGCGCGCGGACCGAATTCCATCCGCCCGATATAAGCTGCGCCAACCTTTCCGGATCGCAACAACTCGGTCGCGGCTTGCGCCGGTGCTCCGGGCAGCGGCTTGGCGCCCGCCTGCGCAAGGTGCTCATCGATGCGTCCGTGGTAGTTGAATCCGAAATAAAGATCGTCGAGGCGGTAACGCTCGGCGAGCCAGGTCTGCAAACCGTCCCGTGCAAGCAGAAAGCTCAGCCCGGCGCCGACCGACAAACCGCCGTCGCTCATGGCCGGATAGATGAAAATCTCGTCGATCGGACAGTTCTCGGCAAGCAGGCGGTTGAGCCGCACATTGGCGAACAGGCCGCCGGCCAGTCCCAGGTGCCGGGTCCGTGCGCGCGAAAGCCAATATCGAACCGAACGCAAGGTCAGATCTTCGACCACTTTTTGAATCGAGGCGGCGATCGTTTCACGCGCATGGCCATAGCAGACCCGCGCGATCATTCGCTCGATTGCCCGATCGTCTGCGAAACTTGCGTTGATCATGCCGTGATTATCGATCCAGAAATGGCTGGCGATCTCGTCGGCAAGGATCGGTTCGCCGCAGGCGGCAAGCCCGGTGAGCTTGCCTTCGTGGCGAAACATCGTGAACCCGCAGGCCTTGGTGGCATAGCCATAGGCCCATGCCAGGCTGCTGCGGGCGGGCCCGCGCTGCAGCAGCCAGCGATCGTCGCCGAAATGGCAATCGAGCTGCCCGTCCTTCAGCGTACGAATGCTGTAGCTCACATTGTCGCCGACGCCGTCGGCGGTGTAGAGCAGCGCGTCATCCCAATCCGTGTAGAACAGCGATGCGAGCGCATGCGCCTCGTGGTGATTGGCGAATTGGACGACGGTGTCCGGCCGAAATCCGTGATCGTCGAGAAATGCGCCGGTTCGGAACACCGATTTTGCATCGGCGGTGCGTCGCAGCTGGCAGTGGACCATGAGGTCGCGCAGCTTCTGGTCTCGCCCGAGCCAGCCACGAAACCGGTAGTCCAATTCCTTGTGGAACGGATAGCGGAAATATTGCCAGGGAAAGAACGAGCGCGTGGCGACGATCGCGTCGATCTCGGCGCGGGAGCAGCCGCCAATGCGTAACACCTCGTCGATCGCGAGCCACGGCACGCCGTCGCCGGACCCCTTGCGGCGCGTGAGCCGCTCCTCATCCACCGCCGCCACGAGCTTATAATCCTCGAACAGGGCGGCCGATGAATCGTGGCATCCCGGATGGAACGCCAGGATCCTCATGCGCTCGCCCAGGCTGGCCACGAGCGGGGGCGCTGCTCGGTCGGCGCGGTCGCGCGTGCGCCACCATTGCCGCATGCGGCGGCGCACGCGGCGCGACGCGTTGCGCGCCATGCGGAACGGCAACCCGAGATAGTATTTGCGCAGGATATTCCAGCGCTCGCGCGGAGCTACGTGAAACACCGTCTCGCGCGGAACATACCAGCCGTTGTTGCCGTAGCGCCGGATGAGCCGATAGCCCGCGTTCTTGAGAAAACGATGCTTGGCAAGATTGCCGACGTGATCCTCGAGCAGCACGAGGCGCGGACGCCAGCGGGCGAAATCGAAACCGTGCAGCACCTCGAGCTCGTGGCCTTCGACATCGATGGAAAGAAAATCGAATCGCATCGGCGCGCCGGCCTCGCTCAGGATGTCATCGAGCGTCCGCACCGGCACCTCGATGATCCATTCCGGCTCGGCGCCTGGCGCCATGCGATCGCGATCGAGCGAGGACAGCGCTCCAGCCACATACAGGCGCATCTGGCGGCCGGCGTTCTCGGGCGACGAACACGCGAACGCGAACACCTTGGCCGAGCGCATGCGCCGCAGGTCGCCGGCGAGCTTGGGCTGCGGCTCGATCAGGATGCCGGTCCAGCCGACCTGCTCGAGATGCCAGGTCTGGGATTCCCGCTGCGGCTGGTTGGCGCCGACCTCGACGAAGAAGCCCGAGCCGGGCGCGCCGAAAAATTCTCGCACCAGCTCCTGTTCGCGTCCGCCGAATACGCTGACAGCCACGACCTTCCCCGGCCTCAACTTGTTTGCGGAACGCGCGACTTGCGCACGATATCGGTCGTACTGAAGCCTGGCACCAGGTCGATCAGCAGCACCTCGCCCCCGTCACGTTCCACGATCTCCCGGCCGACGACCTGATCGCGTCGATAATCGCCGCCCTTGAGCAACACCTTGGGGCGCACGCGGCGGATCAGTTCCAAAGGCGTGTCCTGAGCGAACACCACGACCAGATCGACCGCCTCGAGCGCGGCGAGCACCTCGGCGCGGGCATGCACGTCCTGCATCGGACGTCCTTCGCCCTTCAAGCGCTTGACGGAAGCATCGTCGTTGAGGCCGACGATGAGCCGGTCGCACGCAGCGCGCGACCGCGTCAACAGCTTGATGTGGCCGGGATGCAGGATATCGAAACAGCCGTTGGTAAAACCGATGCGCAGCGCCTGCCGGCGCCATTCCGCCAGCCGCTCGTCGAGCACGGCCCAATCGAAAATGATCTTCTCCTCGGGAGCGAGCGAGGCGGCGGGCAGAATACGCGCGCGCAATTCCGCCGCTGACACTGTCGCGGTGCCTCGCTTGCCGACGACGACCGCGGCAGCGGCGTTGGCGGCACGCATCGCTACTTCGAAACCCACATCGGCGGCGAGCATCGCGGCGAGCACCGCCGCCACCGTATCCCCGGCGCCGGACACATCGCGCACTTTGACCGTATAGGCGGCAAGGTGAACCGGCTCGCCCTTCGCCGGAATCAGCGACATGCCGGCTTCGCTGCGGGTGACCAACACCGCTTGAGTGCCGAGGCTGCGGTTGAGCTCGGCTGCCGCCGCTTCGATATCGGCCTCACCGGCAAGCGCGTGCCGCGTCACGTCGGCGAGTTCCTGGCGATTGGGAGTGATCAGCGTCGCTCCCGCGTAAATCGAAAAGTCCTTGCCTTTCGGGTCGACGATCACCGGCTTGCCCAGCCTGTTGGCGGCATCGATCAAGGTACGCACCAGCCGAGGCGTGAGCAGGCCCTTGGCGTAATCGGACAGCACGATGCTGTCCGCGCGCGGCAATGCCGCGAGTGCCTGCTCGAGCACCGCATGCTCGGTTTTCTCATCGAGCCGCGCTGACAGCTCCCAGTCCGCGCGCAGCAAGTGAGTCGAATGATGCTCGGAGACGAACCTGACCTTACGCGTGGTGGGACGCGACGGATCGACAATCAGGTGCGTTTCGATCAATGGCTCGGAGCGAAGCTTGGCGGCAAGCGTACGCCCGGCCTCGTCATCGCCAACCACGCCGATGAAGACGCAGCGGGTGCCGAGCGCCGCGATGTTGCGCGCCACATTGCCGGCCCCGCCCACCACCAGCTCGCTCTTTGCCACCGCCAGCACCGGCGCCGGCGCTTCGGGCGAAATGCGCCCGACCTCGCCGTAGACGAAGTCGTCAAGCATCAGGTCACCGACGCAGACGACGGTCTGATCGCGAACGAGTCCGAGTGCCCTCTCGAAGTCGAACATGCGTTACTGCCTGACCACCGCCGCGCTCCGACCAACCTCACCGATAGCGATCGGCCTGGTTGAGGAAGGAATTGACATATTTCGAAACCGCCTCTTCCAGCGGGGTGAAGCCGCCGTTGTAGCCGGCGCGGCGCAGATTTTCGACGCGGGCCTGGGTGAAATATTGATACTGGTCGCGGATCGCCGGCGGCATGTCGACATATTCGATGTTCGGCGCGCGGCCGAGCGCGGCGAACATGGCAACGATCAGATCACGAAAGCTGCGCGCCGCTCCGGTGCCGACGTTGAATATGCCCGACACGGTCGGCGTGTCGAGCACCCATCGCATGACCGCGACGGCATCGTCGATATAGATGAAATCGCGCTTCTGCTCGCCGTCGGCGACGCCCGCGCGGTGCGATTTGAACAAGCGGACCGGCCCGCCGGCTTTGGCCTCGTCGAATCGCTTGGCGACGAGGCTCATCATCTCGCCTTTGTGATACTCGTTGGGCCCGAACACGTTGAAGAATTTCAATCCCGCCCATTGCGGCGGAAGCTTTGCGCGCTTCTCGAAGCGCTCGACCACGGCGCGGTCGAACAGATGCTTGCTGAAGCCGTAAAGATTCATAGGCTTCAATCGTTGCAAAGCGGCGCCCGACCAGTCGTCCTGGAAACCGTCCTCGCCGTTGCCGTACGTGGCGGCCGAGGAAGCATAGATGAACGGCGTGCCCGTCGCCGTGCACCAGTCCAACAATTGCAGCGAGAGGCGAAAATTGGTGGCAAGCACGAGATCGGCGTCGGTCGCCGTGGTGTCGGAGATGGCACCGAGGTGGATCACTGCCTCGAGCTTGCGACTGTCGAGCCAGCCGTTCAATTCGCCGGGTGGGACCACATCAGCGAGCTGGCGCTTGCCGACATTGCGCCACTTCGCATCATCGCCGAGCGCATCGTTGATCACGATATCGGTGCGCCCGGCCTCATTGAGAGCGGCGACCAGGTTGGATCCGATGAACCCGGCTCCGCCGGTGACCAACAGCATGCGTTTCTCGCCCGCTTGTCCGGCCTACGCTTTGCCCCAGCGCGCCCAAAGGTGCAACCTCCCGGTCCACGTGATGGCATGGCTATTGCCGGACTGGACACCCCGGAAGCGGCGGGCTAACCGCTTACGCCAATGTCGGACGCGCCAATTCTCATCGTGCCGTATATGTGGATCGGCGATTTCGTTCGCTGCCACACGGTCGTCAAACTGCTGCAGCAACGCTTCCCGTCGCGGCCGATCGACGTATTGACCACGGCCATGGTCGCCCCGCTGCTCGACTATATGCCGGGCGTGCGCAAGGCGGTCGTGGCCGATCTGCCGCGCAGGCGCATCGCGTTTCCTCGTCAACGCGTGCTCGCAGAGCGGCTGCGCACGGAGCACTACGGACAGGCACTGGTGATGCCGCGTACCTGGAAGTCGGCCCTGGCACCCTACCTCGCGGGCATTCCGCAGCGTACCGGTTTTGTCGGCGAAGCCCGTTTCGGCCTGATCAATGATCTGCGCTGGGGCGAGCGCCGGCTTCCCCGCATGGTCGACCGCTGCGCCGCGCTGGCGTTGCCGAAAGGCGAGATGCTGCCGGCCGAATTGCCGCTCCCGAAGCTCGAAGTCGCTGCGGGCGAAATTGCGGCTTGGCGACGGCGCCTGGGCTTGGAGGACGACCGCCGTCCGGTCGTCGCCTTGGCGCCAGGAGCGGTTGGTCCGTCCAAACGCTGGCCCTACTACGCCGAGCTGGCGCGCCAGCTTGCCGGCGAGCGGATCTCGGTTTGGGTGGTCGGCGGTCCGGACGAAAAAGAATTGGCCGCCGAGATCGTGCGCGCCGATACGTCCCACATTCATGACCTCACCGGAAGCGACCTGCGCAACGCCATTCTCGCGCTTGCGGCGGCGGCGGCGGCAGTGTCGAACGACTCGGGTCTGCTCCACGTTGCCGCGGCGCTCGGCACGCCGGTGATCGGAATTTTCGGGCCGACCAGCGCGTGGCACTGGGGTCCGCTCAATCCGATCGCAGCCACAATCGAGACCGCGCGCGACCTTGCCTGCCGCCCGTGCCACAAGCCCGTCTGCCGCCTGCATCATCATCTGTGCATGCGCGACATCACGGCCACCCAAGTCGCGCGCGCGCTCGAGCAGACGCTGGCTTCCATTGCGGCACCCGAGCGCGTCTGATCCATCATCTCGAGCGAGCGTTAACGCATCTTCCGATCAGTTCGAATCATGCGCGGGCGATCTCTCCCTGTCGCTGGCGAGCAGTGGATTTGCGGCACGCCCGTGTCGCCACGCGGGCCACGAGCGCTGCTGTAACGGCGGTTGCCTCCCCCCTCGCGGGGGGAGGCGGCGGCGCCTGCCCAGCAGGCGAAAGCGGAAGGGGGTGGCCGCGAGGCTGAGAGTCTCGCGACCACCCCCCTCCCCAACCCTCCCCCGCAAGGGGGGAGGGAGCGCACCGAGTCTGCGGCACGCGTGTCGCTCAACTCCCGGAGGATCAGCGCAAGCAACAGAAGAGCTGCGCGAGGAGACTTAGATTAAAGAATGTGCGCGAGTGCACCCGTGACGTCGGACACCGATGGCACTTCGTTCTTTCCGCCGACGATCGCGATTGGCCCCTGTCCCATCGGACCGGTGAGCCCCGGCTCGCTGCCGACAAACACCCCAACCAGCGGCACACGGAGCGCGGCGGCCAGATGAAGCAGGCCGGTGTCCACGCCGACAACAAACGCCGCTCCCGCAATGAGACCGGCGATGCCGTCGAGCGGCTGCCGCTCGGCCACGCGGGTCCTTGCAAGCGCAGCCGCGATGCGGGCGCTGCGCATGCGCTCGGCCCCCGTGCCCCACGGCACGACGAGCGAAGCGCCGCGCGCCTCCAATTCACGCCCGAGCGCGATCCACGATGTTTCCGGCCATTGCTTTTCCGCACGCGCCGTCCCGTGCAGCAGGATGCCGTAGCCGCCTGCGGCGGGCGCTCCCCCTCCCATCCCTCCGCCGCCTGCGGGGGAGGGTAAGGTGGGAGAGGAGAGGCCGAAGTCGATCTCGGTGCCGGGCCAATAGCCGAGCGCGCGGGCGGTCAGCATGCGATTGCGGGCGATGGCGTGAAGATTGCGCGCAACGCCGTGGCGCGCATCGTAAAAGCGTGCCGCCAACGGTTCGCGAATGCTGTCTCGGTCGTAACCGTGCCGGCGCCCGCGTGCGACCCGCGCGATCAGCGCGGATTTGACCAGCCCTTGCGTGTCGATGACCGCGTCATACTCGCGTTTGCGCAACGCGCGGACAAATCCTGCCGCTTCGCGCCATGTGGCGGGCGCAAAAGCCGCGCCGCGCCAGCGTCGCGCAGCGACGGGGATGACTTCGCCGACCGCGGGATGAAGACGAACAAGCGGCGCGAACGCCTCCTCCACGACCCAGGAAAACCGCGCCTGCGGATTATTCCGGCGCGCCTCGGTCAGTGCCGGCATGTGATGGATAACATCGCCAAGCGAAGAGGTCTTGATGAACAGGATATCCGGCATCGACGATGTTCAATGAAGCTGTGTTCGCCAGAAGGCGACACGACTATACAGGCTCTGCACGCTTGTCATCGGGCGCGAAGCGTGCATCCACTCCCAACCGGAATCTTTATGGAGCTTGCTGGTCAGGCTTTGGTTCGTTTTGCCAAATCCCTCCGCGTCGTCCCCGCGAAAGCGGGGACCCAGGACCACGGGCCTCTCGACTGCGCGGAACGGTGTGGCCGGTGGTCATGGGTCCCGGCTCTCCGCTCCCGGCTCTCGCTTCGCTCGGCCGAGCTCGCTCCGGCCGGGACGACAGCGGTAATTTGTGGCTCGTGGTGCTACGGTCATAGCGACTAGCTCATCGAATCATAAACATGACAGTCCTCGTTACCGGCGGTGCCGGCTATATCGGAAGTCATATGGTCTACGCGCTCCGCGATGCGGGCGAGCGCGCGGTGGTGCTCGACAATCTCGCGACCGGCTTCGATTGGGCGGTGCCGGACGGCGTGCCGGTGGTCATCGGCGACAGCGGTGATCAATCGCGCGTCGCGGCGTTGATTGGCGAGCACGCCGTCGACGCGATCATCCATTTTGCGGCCTCTGTCGTCGTTCCCGACTCATTGCGCGATCCGCTCGGCTATTACCGCAACAACACCGTGAACTCGCGCGCCCTGATCGAAACTGCGGTCAACAGCGGCGTGCACCATTTCATTTTTTCCTCGACCGCCGCGGTATACGGCAATCCCGAGCGGGTCCCGGTCGGCGAGGACGATCCGACCGTTCCCGTCTCCCCCTACGGCTCGTCCAAATTGATGACGGAAACCATGCTGCGTGATGCCAGTGCCGCCCACGGACTGCGTCATGTGATCCTGCGCTATTTCAACGTCGCCGGCGCCGACCCGCGCGGGCGCACCGGTCAGTCGACCGCGGGAGCGACCCATCTCATCAAAGTGGCGGTCGAAACCGCGCTCGGGCTGCGTCCCAAAATTCAGGTATTCGGCACGGATTATTCCACGCCGGATGGCACCTGCATTCGCGACTACATCCACGTGAGCGACCTCGTCCGCGCGCATTTGGATGCGCTTGCCTATCTGCGTGCCGGCGGCGCGTCGGTGACGCTCAACTGCGGCTATGGCCGCGGCTTCTCCGTGCTCGAAGTGGTCGACACGGTCAAGCACGTGTCCGGCGTCGACTTCAAGGTCGAGCGCGCGGGCCGCCGGCCCGGTGACCCGGCGGAAATCGTTGCCGCCAGCGACCGTGCCCGTGCGACGCTCAACTGGCAGCCGCAATTCGACGATTTGCCGACGATTGTCGCGCACGCGCTGGCGTGGGAGCGCGGGCTTTTGGCGCGCCGCGGCGCGGGGGGCGCGGGGGGACGCAGGTTCCGCGAATTCTGCTTGAAACCGAGGTCCGCCTGGGCAAGAACGAGCCACCCGCCAGTACACTAGCGGTTCCATCCGCCGCATGACGGAGCGCGAATGCGCGTATCGTTTTGGCAGCGCCTGTTTGCCGATCCCAACGGCGCCCCCGGCCTGGTTCGCCGGCTGCTGATCGAGCAGGCAGCGCAGCAGTGGCGCCGTTATGCGCTCGCGTTCGGGCTGATGGCGATTGCCGCGGCGAGCACCACCCTCGGCGTCTATCTCGTCGGGCCGGTCATCAACGCCGCCTATGTCGACAAGAATCTTCCCGGCATCACCGTACTCGCCTTGGCCACTGCCGTGATCTTCATGATCAAGGGGATCGCGACCTATGGCGGGGCGCTGCAGCTCGCCCGGATCGGCAACCACATCATCGCCGAAAATCAGCGCAGGATGTTCTCGCGCCTGCTGCAGCAAAATCTCGGCTTCTTCGCCGACCGCCACAGCTCCGAGTTCATGGCGCGCCTCACCACCGGCGCCTCGGCGGCAACCCAGGCCCTCAACCTTCTCATCACCTCGATCGGACGCGATCTGTTCACGCTCATCGGTCTGGTCGGCGTGATGGCGTGGCAGGACCCGGTGATGTCGCTGTTCAGCATCGTCGCAGTGCCGCCGGCAATGCTGATGCTGCGCAAGATGATCAAGCGCATCCGTTCGGTTGCCCATCAGCAATTCACCGGCAACACCCGCATCCTCGAGACGATGCAGGAAATGCTGCAGGGCATCCGCATCATCAAAGCCTACGAGCTCGAGCCGAGCATGCGCAGTCGCTTCGATGCCCACGTCGCCGCGCTCGAGCAGGAATCGAACAAATGGGCCCGCATCGCGCACCGCTCCGGTCCTCTGATGGAGGCGCTCGGCGGATTTGCCGTGGCGATTGCGCTGATCTACGGCGGCTACCGCGTGATCCTGACCGGCGCGACGCCCGGCCAGTTCTTCTCGTTCCTCGCGGCCTTCATGCTCGCCTACGAGCCGGCCAAGCGGCTCGCGCGGCTAAACATCGATCTCCACAGCACGCTGGTCGGGGTGCGCATTCTGTTCGATGTGATCGACCATCCGCCGACCGAGCCGCCGGACGAGGACAAGCCGCCGCTGAAACTTTCCGCCGCGCGGGTCGAGTTTGCCGATGTCCAATTCGCCTACCGCCCAGGCGAACGGGTGATCCGGCATCTCTCGTTCGTCGCCGAGCCGGGCAGGGTGAGCGCGCTGGTTGGCCCGTCGGGCGGCGGCAAATCGACGATCCTCAACCTGATGCTGAGATTCTATGAGGTCGAGGCCGGCGCCATCGTCATCGACGGGCAGAACATCGCCAGCGTGTCGCGCGGCTCGCTGCGCGGCCAGCTCGCCTATGTCGGCCAGGACGTGTTTCTGTTCCGCGGCTCGGTGCGCGACAACATTGCCGTCGGCCGGCGCGGAGCGAGCGAACAAGAAATCGTGGCCGCCGCCAAGGCGGCGTACGCGCACGATTTCATCACGGCATTTCCGCGCGGCTATGACACGCAGGTGGGCGAACATGGAATGCAGGTCGCGGGCGGCGAGCGCCAGCGCATTGCGATTGCGCGCGCGCTGCTCAAGGACGCGCCGATCATTCTGCTCGACGAGGCGACCGCCTCGCTCGATTCGGAATCGGAACGGCAGGTGCAGCGCGCCATCGAGCACCTTTGTCAGGGCCGCACGACAATCGTGATCGCGCACCGCCTGCACACGGTCGTCGACGCCGATCGCATCTTCGTCATCGAGGACGGAGCCGTCGTGGAATCGGGACGCCACGACGAGCTGCTGCGCAAGGGCGGCCGCTACGCCTCGTTCTACCGGCTGCAGCTGCGCGACCAGGAAGTGAGCCCGCGCATCGCCGTCGCCTCCTCCGCCTGACGTCATCGTGGGCGCTGCCATTGCGGAGTCCGCTCGTCCCCGCGAAAGCGGGGACCCAGAGTCTGGATGCCCGCATAGCGCGTCGAAGACGCGCGTAAACGCGCCGATGCTGCGGGCATGAGCGGATTCCCGCTCGAACTGCGTTTACACGGCCGGTGCCAGTCAAGGGCTCATCATGCGCGGGCTTGGCCCGCGCATCCACGTCTTTCTTTATTTGGTTGAGACAAAACGTGGATGGCCGGGACAAGCCCGGCCATGACGGTCTCGCCGCTAAAGCCTGATCTCCATCAGATCCCGTCCCACCACCAGATCGCCCTTCCAGGTGGGGCGCACCGCATCGATCCAGGTCTGCTCGGTGACGTGGGGATCGTCCGCCGGCACGAGATGGCTCAGCACGAGCGTCTTGACACCTGCCTCGCTGGCGAGCCGTCCGACTTCATCGGTCAAGGTGTGGCTCGCTTTGAGATGGGCCATCAGCGTGGGCGCGTTGGGGGTACGCCGCAGCAGGTTCTCGAGCGCCGGCGCGTACATCACCTCGTGAACGAGAATGTCGGCTCCCCTCGCGAACGCGGCGAGCGGCGGGAAGTAGGCAGTGTCGCCGGAGAACACGATCGTCTTTCCCGGAAATTCGAACTTGAGCGCGAAGCTTTCGGTGATCGGCGGGTGAACGTTGCGCAACGCCGTGACCCGCACGTCGCCCGCCGCCATGACCGGGCCCTCGCTGTACTCATGGATGTTGACGAGCTTGCGCAGGTCGGGCCGGCCCTCATCGGCCATGCGCGTCTCGATATCGAACTTGTAGGCGTCCCAGAAGCCTGAGGCGAGCCGCTGCATGCCGGCCGGCCCATACGCATCGACCGGCGTGCGCAGCCCGATCGCCCAGGCATTGTTGAGCAGGAGGCCGAACTCGGCGTTGTGATCGGAGTGGTGATGGGTGATGAAGATGGTACGCAGCGCGCCCAGTGGAAACTTTGCTTCCACCAATTTGAAACTGACGCCGTATCCGGTGTCGATCACGTACGGCACGCCGTTGTAGACGATGAGATTGGCGGACGGCGCCGGTGTGAAGCCGCTGCGTATCGCCGGACCGCCTTTGGTGCCGAGCAGCACCAGGCGATTAGGCCCGAGATCGGGCGCGCCCTGCTGCGCGAATGCCTCGCGCGCGCCGACGCCGGCCACAAGGCCGGCGCCGGCAGCGAGAAGATTTCTTCGCGTCATTGTTTGTTGCACTGAGCTTATACCAGTGGCGCCAGTCAATGACTCGTCATGTGCGGGCTTGGCCCGCGCATCCACGTCTTTCTTGTTTGCGACAGCGAAGCCTTTGAGATTTCTGCGCAGCTGTGCGCGCCGCGGGCGCGGTGCCCATTGCGGCTGCCTCCCCCCTTGTGGGGGAGGCGGCGTCGCCTGTGCAGCAGGCGAAAGCGGAGGGGGGTGGCCGTGAGGCCGAGAGTCTCGCGGCCACCCCCCTCCCCAACCCTCCCCCGCAAGGGGGAGGGAGCGCTCCGTTCGTGCGGCGGGGAGAAACGCTCAGCAGCATGGAGCGCATCAGCTTTGACTACTGCAGCAACCCTTCCGCCTTGAGCGCCTCCTGCACCTTGGGACGCGCGGCGACGCGGTCGACATAGGCTTTCAGATTCGGCCACTTGGCGAGATCCATGTTGATGCGCGCGGTCCAGCGCAGCACCGTGAACAGGTAGGCGTCCGCGACGCTGAACTTGTCGCCCATCAGGTACTGCTTGCCGGCAAGCTGCTTGTCGAGCCAGTCGAAACGCTTGCTCAGGTTCTCCCTGGAGATCGTCTTGTAGGCGTCGGGAGTGGTCGGGCGGAAGATCGGCCCGAAGCTCTTGTGCAGCTCCGACGTGATGAAGTTGAGCCACTCCTGCACCCGGTAGCGCTCCGGCTTGCCGGCGGGCGGGATCAGCCCGGCGCCGGGATTCTGGTCGGCGATCCACTGCACGACCACCGGCCCTTCGGTGAGCCGCTCGCCGTTGTCGAATTCCAGAACCGGCACCTGGCCTTTCGGATTGATGCCCCAATAATCCGCCCCCGATTTGGTTTTCTTTTCCTGGTTGTTGACCTGCTCCAGCTCGAACTTGGCGCCGGACTCGCGCAGCACGATGTGGGGCGAGAGCGAACAGGCGCCGGGTGCGAAGTAAAGTTTCATTATCGACCTCCGTGACACTGCCGGCCATGCCGGCGCGGCGGACCTTGCATCGCTCGGCAGGCGCGCGCAAGCCGGATGCAAGCGCGCTCCCTCCCGGCCTCATGCTGAGGAGCGAGCGCAGCGAGCGTCCCGAAGCATGAGGCCGCCCCCATCCTTCGAGACGCGCCGCACGCAAGTCGGGTTTACCCAACTTGCGCAATATTTAAGCGCCCGATCTCCCGAGATCGGGTGCGGCGCTCCTCAGGATGAGGGGGGAGCAGTATCACAGCCCCAAATAAGCTTGCCGCACACGCGCGTCGGCGAGCAGCGCCGCGCCGGTGCCGGCCAGCGTGATGCGGCCATTCTCGAGCACATAGGCCTGCGCGGCGAGTTTGAGCGAGACCGCGACGTTCTGCTCGACCAGCAGGCAGGTGAGGCCCTCGCGGTTGAGCTCGCGGATCGTGCGCAGCAGCTGCTGCACGACAGTGGGCGCCAAGCCGAGCGACGGCTCGTCGAACATGACGAGTTCCGGCGCGCTCATCAGGCAGCGGCCGATCGCCAGCATCTGCTGCTCGCCGCCCGATAACGTCCCGGCGGCCTGCGCCGCCCGCTCGGCGAGCACCGGAAACAGCGTGAATACGCGCTCGAGATTCTTCCCGCGCTTGCTCCGCGCGCGCGGCAGCATAGCTCCGACCTCTAGATTCTCCGCCACGGACAGCGAGGGAAACACCTGGCGTCCTTCCGCGACCTGGCCGATGCCGAGATTGCACACGCGGTGGCTTTCCCAGCCGCCGATATCGGTGCTGCGGAATTCAATGCGGCCTCGCGCCGGACGATGCATGCCGGCGATGGTGCGGATGAGCGATGTCTTGCCGGCGCCGTTCGCGCCGACGATGGCGACGATTTCGCCCTCGCCCACCTCGAGCGAAACATCGTCGAGCGCCTGCGCGTCGCCGTGGAACACATCGACGTGCTCGACCCGCAGCATCAGTCGACCGCCTCGGCGCCGAGATAAGATTGCACCACCGCGGGCTCGCGCACGACGGCAGCCGGCGCGCCCTCCGCGATCGCCGCGCCGTGGTGAAGCACCAGCACGCGCTCGGCGAGCGCCATCACCGCGCGCATGACGTGCTCGATGAGCAGGATGGTGAGTCCGGTCGCGCGGTTGAGCTCGCGGAGAATTGTTACGATGCGATCGGTTTCCACCGGGCGCAGCCCCGCCATCACCTCGTCGAGCAACAGGAGCTTGGGATCGGTCGCGAGCGCGCGCGCGACTTCCAGGCGCTTGCGGTCGGGCAGCGTCAGCGCGGAAGCGCGCTGGGTGCGCTTGTCGAACAGATCGAGCTGCGCCAGCACCTCGTGCGCGCGGCGGCGCGCGGCAGCCGGATCGTTGCGGTGGAGCAGCGCCCCGATGATGACATTGTCCTCGACGGAAAGCACGGGGAACGGCCGCACCAGCTGAAACGTGCGGCCGATCCCGCGGCGGCAGACCTGGTCGGGCTTGAGGCCATCGATGCGATCGCCGGCGAAAACGATCGCGCCGCGATCCGGCGCCAGCACGCCGGCGATCATGTTGAACAGCGTCGTCTTACCTGCCCCGTTCGGCCCGATCACCGCCGCGATCGAGCCTGACCCAATCTCAAATGTCACCTGGTCGACCGCAAGCACGCCACGGAAGCGCTTGCTTACCGCATCGATGGTCAGGAGCGCGCTCATGATTGCTTTTCCGCGAGTCCCAGCTTGCGCGCCAGCCATGGCCACACGCCCTCCGGCAGCACGATAACAACCAGCAACAGACAGATCCCGTAAAACACCTGCTTCGCTCCCGGCACATCGAGGCCAAGCGCGCCGAGCAGCTCCAGCATCGTTTCGGAAAGTCCGGTCAGCAGGAACGCGCCGATCAGCGGCCCGAACAAGGTGCCGATGCCGCCGATGATCGGGCCTAAAATCATCTCGATCGAACGCGAGATGTGGAAGACCTGCTCGGGAAACAGATTGTTGTAATAGAACGCGAAGAACACGCCGGCCACCGAGGTCATGCCGGCGGATATGATCACCGCGTACATTTTGTAGCGGAACGTGTCGATGCCGAGCGAGCGGGCGGCGGCTTCGTCTTCGCGGATCGCCTGCCAGTAATAGCCGATACGGCTTTTCAGCAAGATACGGCACAGCACGAATGCAGCCGCGGTGAGCACCAGCATCACGTAGTAGAACATGGTCGGGTTGCCGCGCAGCGTCCAAAGATCGTTGTGCGCGTAGTTGGCGACGGGGAGGAAAAATCCGCTGGAGGCGCCGACCCAGCCGAAATGATCGAAGCCGATGCGCGCGAATTCGGCAAAGGCGATGGTGAGAATGGCAAAATAGACGCCGGCGACGCCGAAGCGAAATGCGAGAAATCCGATGAGCGCCCCGCAAGCGACCGCCAGTGCGATCGCAGCGGCCAGCCCGATCCAGGGCGCTATTCCGAAATGGACGTAGAGGGCGGCCGCAGCATAGGCGCCGAGGCCGACATAAATCGCGTGACCGAGCGAGAGCTGGCCGGCAAACCCCATCATCACGTTCCAGGCCTGCCCCGTGTAAGCGAAATAAAGAATGACAATGAGAACCGTGAGCAGATAGTCGTTGGCGACCCATGGACCCACGATCAGCGCGAGGCAAAGTGCGGCGAGACCCACGAGCCCGCGCGGCGGCACGCCCTCGATCAGCCGCCTCATGCCGCGCGCCTTCCCAAAATTCCCTGCGGCCGGAACAACAGCACCAGCACGAGCAGGCCGAAGGAGAACATGCTCTTGGCCGACGGCGTGAACAGGAGACCGGCCAGCGCTTCGGTTAGCCCGATCAGCACGCCGCCCAAAAGCGCGCCGGGCATCGAGCCGAGCCCCCCGGTGATCACGATGATGAAGGCAAGCAGGGTATAGGCAGGTCCGAGCGCCGGCGTGACGTCGACGAGCAGCACCAGCATGGAGCCCGCCGCGCCGACGCAAGCGGCGCCGATGCCGAAAGTGAGCGCGTAGAGGCGGTTGATGTCGAGCCCCACCACCAGCGCGCCGGTGTAGTTATCGGCGCAGGCGCGGATGGCCTTGCCGAGCGCGGCGAAGCGGAAGAACGCGAACAGCGCGATCGTCACCAGGATGGTCGCCGCGCCGACGTAAACCTTGGTGGCGTCGACGATCAGCGGACCGGCCATGAAGCTGTCGAAGGCATAGGACGTCTGCACGTTGCGGGCATCCGGCCCGAACGCGATGAGCAGAACGTTGACGATGATCAGGCCTATCGCCACGAGCAGGATGAACTGGCTGTGCTCGGGGCGGTTGATGAATGGATTGATGATCCCCGCCTGCAACGCGTAGCCGAACACGAACAGCACGCCGGCGATCGGCAGCATCATCACCAGCGGATCGAGGCCGAGCGCGTTGAATAGCGCGATGGCGAGGTACATCGCGATGGTCATCATCTCGCCGTGGGCGAAATTGACCACGCGCACGACGCCGAAAATGACCGATAGGCCGAGCGCCATCAGCCCGTAGACCAGCCCGGTCAGCAGGCCCGCGACCGCGACGTTCAAATAGATTTCTGCGGGCACCGATCGATCCTGCGAAGCAAGAGCGTGTTTGTCTGAGCTCGACGCAGAATAGTGCCGCACACTCGGTGCGCTCCCCTCCCCAACCGAACCCCGGCCTGCCGGGGTTCGGTCAGTTTAATTTTGCCGGAAGCAGGCAAGCCCGCAGCCGGCTGGGGAGGGGTTGGGGGTGGGGGTCGCAGTTTGCTGCGCCTTCGCCGCCCCACATGCACCACCCCCCTCCCCAGCCCTCCCCCACAAGGGGGGAGGGAGCGCACCGAGATTGCCGCTCGACACGATTCCGCTCAAAGCAACCATGCTTTGAAGGCTACGTTGTTAGATGCAGCCGGAGACTACTCCGCAGATCAGCGTTTGTCGTAGGGTTTGAGCGGCCAATCCACCTTCGCGTTTGCCGCGCTCTTGGGCGCGACGGTGACGAGCTTGCCGCCGCGGTTTTGGATCGCCGAGTTCTTCAGCTTGTCGTTCTGACCCTTGGCGTCGAAGGCAATGCCCGGACCGGTGCTGACGTTGTCGGTGATGTTGGTCGTGCGGATCGCGTCGGCGAGCGCCTTCGGGTCGGTCGAGCCGGCGCGCTTGTAAGCGTCAGCGGCAACGAGCAGCGCCTCGAAGGTGTAGACCTGATTGGTATTGAGATTTTTGCCGGGATAAGCCTTCTCGAATGCGTCCTCGAGCGGCTTGGTCAGCTTCTTCTTGGGATCGTACCACGGCACAAAGCTCAATGGCCCGTCAGCGAGCTTGCCCAGGCTCGTGAGGTACTGGTCCTCGTACCATCCTGGCCCCATGCTCATTATCGCCATCGGCGTCCAGCGCTGTTTGGCCAGCTCGCGCGTGATGAGCATCGCATCGTTGAGCCGGCTCACCATGAGCAGCGCCTCGGCGCCCTTAGCCTTCGCCTTGGCCACCTCGACCGAGAGATCGCGCGCCGTCGGATCGTAGGAGATCGCCTCGACGATCCGGTACGGCATTTCGAATTTGGGCAGCAGCCCCGGCAGGTCCCGTGCCATCGATGTGCCGAAGGTATCGTTCACATGCATGAACACGACCGACTTCGGCGCGCTGCCCGCGGTCGCGAAGATCTCCTTCTGGTTGGTGAACGCGTCGCTGAGGATCATCGGCGCGGTCGGGAAGTTGCGGAACACGAACTTGTAGCCCTGCTCGGTGATCGCCGGCGCCGCGGCGATATTGATGACGAACGGAATGCCCTTCTGCTCGGCGACCTGCGCAATGGCGGTGCTCTGACCGGAATCGAAGGCGCCGACCAGCAGCTGCGCGCCGTCGTTGATTAGTTTTTCCGCGCGCGAGCGCGCGACCTCCACGTTGGTCTCGGTATCGGCGTTCATGATCGCCAGCTCCGGCATGCCGATCTGCTTGAAGATGGCGGGCGCGATCTCGACGCCGCGCTGGCAGTCCTGTCCGATGCTCGCCTGCGCACCGGAGCGCGGCAGCAGCACGCCGACCTTCAACGGGGCGCTCTGCGCGCGCAGGATCGAAAACGGTGCGGCGCCGGCGAGCAAGCCTGCAGCGGCGGCGGTTGTTGCGAAGCTGCGGCGGGTTACGCCGAAACGAGCGGAGTTCGATTGACGGGCCATGAGGTCCTCCCAAGACTGCATGCGCTATTTCTCTTATTCTCCGGCGCAACATGCAATGGGCGCTTGGTCGCGGACGCGGGTGGCGCGACGCGCGCGCTGGAATTGGCTAAGCGTGCCAGGCGAGCAGGTAGTACCAGCAGCGCCGGTCCACGACTCGTCATGCGCGGGCTTGGCCCGCGCATCCACGTCTTTCTTTATTGTTTCAAGACGTGGATGGCCGGGACAAGCCCGGCCATGACGGTGTGGAGAGACGGCAGGAGATGTCCATGGAAGAACCGGTCCTGGTCGAGCGACGCGACGGCTACCGCGTGATCACCCTCAACCGGCCGCAGCGGCTCAATGCGGTGACCGAAGCGATTCATCGCGCGCTCAAGGCGGCGCTTGCCGATGCCGAGGCGGATGACGATTGCCGGGCGCTGCTCATCACCGGCGCCGGGCGCGGCTTCTGTGCCGGACAGGATCTCAATGAGCGCGTCTCAAAGGACGGGCAGACGATGGTGCTCGGGAACGCGCTGGAAACCTACTACAACCCGCTCGTGCGCAAGCTGCGCAGCCTGCCGTTTCCGGTTATCGCCGCGGTGAACGGCGTTGCCGCCGGCGCGGGCGCCAATATCGCGCTCGCCTGCGACATCGTGCTGGCGGCGCGCTCGGCAAGCTTCGTGCAGGCCTTTATCAGGATCGGTCTCGTGCCCGATGCCGGCGGCACCTGGATTTTGCCGCGGCTCGTCGGGCTCGCTCGCGCGCGCGGCCTCGCCCTCACCGCCGAGCCGCTGCCGGCGGAGCAGGCCGAGGCCTGGGGGCTCATCTGGAAGATGGTCGAAGACGACGCGCTCATGGACGAGGCGCACAAGCTGTGCGCCCATTTCGCCGCGGCACCGACGGTCGGGCTCGCGCTCACCAAGCGCGCGCTCGACGAGAGCTGGGAGAACGATCTCGACAGCCAGCTCGATCTCGAGCGCGAGCTGCAGCGCGAAGCGAGCCTGACCCCCGACTACGCCGAGGGCGTGCGCGCCTTCCTGCAAAAGCGCAAGCCCGCCTTCACCGGCCGCCGCGGCGGCTAGTACGATTAATCCGCTCGTCCCCGCGAAAGCGGGGACCCAGGGCTCCACGCACCGCGCAAGCGGCCCTGGATGCCCGCATAGCGCGTCGAAGACGCGCGTAAACGCGCTGATGCTGCGGGCATGCGCGGATTTCCGGCTCGATCTATGCTCATACAAAGGTGTTTGACTCGCCGCGGGCGCGGTGCCCGTTGCAGCTGCCTCCCCCCTTGTGGGGGAGGCGGCGTCGCCTGCGCAGGAGGCGAAAGCGGAGGGGGGTGGCCGCGAGGTTGATAGTCTCGCGACCACCCCCTCCCCAACCCTCCCCCACAAGGGGGGAGGGAGCGCACCGTTCGCGTGGCGGGAGAGTCGCTCAGCAGCAAACAAGACAGACGTGGATGGCCGGGACAAGCCCGGCCTTGACGGTGTAGCTCACCGCGGCGGAATCTGAATGAGCTGGGCGAGCTGCTCCTTGGTGAGCGCCCTGTCGAGGAATTTGAGCTTGATCGCGTCGCGCACGATGCCGTCGAGATCCTTCATCGCGTCGGTCTGCATCGCCTCCTTCGGATGAAACTCCTTGATCGATTCCGCGATCAGGCCTTCGTCGAGCTTCATCTTCTCCGCATACATCTTGATCGCCCGCGGATCGGAATACATCCAGTCGACCGCTTCGCGATAGCCTTTGGCGAAGCGCACGATCGCGTCGTGCTTATTCTTCAACGCATCGGTATTGACGATGATCGCGCGCACGGTCTGCCCGCGCAGCGACGGAGCCTCGCTGCCGCGGATCAGGATGCGGATCTTTCCTTCTTTTAGCTCCTTCATGCCGAACGGCGGCGCCGCCCAGCCGATATCGACCTGCCCGGACATGACCTGCGTCAGGGTGCCGGGCGGTCCGCCGGTGGCGGTCGGCTTGGCTTTCACGCCGAGCTCGTCGATGAACGCCAGGACCAGGTTGTTCGAGCTCGAGCCGCTCGTGGAATAGGCGATCGTGTTGCTCGAGGTGATGTCCTTGATGCTGTGCAACGGGGAATCGGCGCGCACGTACCAATACAGGTCGCCGGTCCCGGTGAAGGCGGGCAACAGGATGCGCACCGGCGCGCCGCGCGCAAACGCGCGCATCACGCCGGCGATGCCGACGCCGGCGCCGAGATCGGCGCTGCCGGCGATGACCGGCTGCAAAGTTTCGCCGGCGCCCTGGGTGCCGACGTTGTCGAGCACGAGGTTGTATTTCTTGAA
>Ga0182033_10000046_pt1 | contig 49007 bp, 62 predicted proteins | sample tim00Cox0000000H_FD_125968 | JGI IMG/M metagenome (GOLD analysis project Ga0182033, IMG submission 125968) | Lab enrichment of tropical soil microbial communities from Luquillo Experimental Forest, Puerto Rico - timezero.00C.oxic.00.000.00H | ecosystem: Environmental > Terrestrial > Soil >...
CTTTTTTTTTTTTTAAAGACAAGAAAACAAGTCACCGAACCCTATTGCTACCCCCCCTGCGTCCTAGGCAATGAGGACATATGAGGGCTACACTAGGGCAACTGTAGAGCAAATCAGGGAACACTAGGCAAAGATTGTGCTTGACTTTGACTTGAAACTGTGCTACCCTAAGACAATGGGCGAACTCTAACCGCGAAAGGAGCATCTACCAAAGCGGCATTACTCAACTGAAACAGAAAGGCTGACGGCAATGAATGATCTGCAAGACAAGCGTAGAGCAATGGCCCACGAATGGGCAATATATGCCAAATCGAAGGAAGGACCCGGCAGCTCGATCGTCGCGCCCTTCGCGTCCTATGACGCGGCGTTAGCCTGGGCCAAGGCCAATTGGTCTCAGCATATCGAGTGGAGCGTCGCGACTCTCTACAGACCGGAGGACTACCGATGAAAACCCTACGCCAACTGAGCAACAAGATGTACTACAAGTACAACAAAGAGGAGGAAAAATGGATAAAGTAAAATGGGCTCAACGAAAGGAGCAATAACTATGTACACTGAACGCAACTTCAAGACCAAGAAAGCCCTCAAAGCCGCAGTCGAATCTGGCGAAAAGGTCCATTACTATCAACCCGGACCCTTTGGCGGTCAAGAGCCACGCGACGGAACGATCTATGTCGAAGGGCCACACTACCCTGAACCGCACCGTTGGTATGCTTCATGCACGGTTGCCAACGGCGTCATCACCAAAGTCAAGTAAAGTTGCAATCGAAGCCCTTAGGTCAGAGATAAGGGCTTCAGTGGCAACTCAGAAAGGAGTCAAGGCATGGTAACACCTGAAGCATGGCGCGAACGCCAACCAAAGAAGAACCCACGCAAACCTTGCTGTTGGGTTTGTGGCGAATCCACTGGAGCAATCTTTGGATTCACCAATGCTCTTCGTAGGGCAGGCTATCGCTTACGTTCAAACGAAATTGGATATGCACATACTCGTTGCTTAGTCAAGGCTAACCGAGAGCATCAGCAACACAAAGCCCGGAGCTTCAATCTATGACCAACGAATTCTCTGTCTATTGGTGGGACCAAACTGGAGGTCAATATGAAGAACTCCGTTTCGTTTCCGCCGAAGAAGCAACGAAAGCAGCACAACGCCTAACCAAAGGCCCTGCTTCACGCTTAGGTATCGTTGATCGTGTAATCATCACCGATGGTGGCGATTGCATTTGCTTTGAATGGAATGCCAGACAAGGCTTAATCTTCCCCATGGCCGGGAGCAAGCGAAAGCCGCCTGAAGCAAAGGTAAGGCTGCTCAGAAACCTGAACGGAGACGACATACAAGTGTCTCTTGAAGGCGGTCTGGTTTACATTGAAATAGACACTCATTCAAGTGAGGGTTTGACACTCGTGGAACTCTCACGCGAGGAAGCCTCACAACTTGCAAAAGCTCTAGAGTGGGTAATAACATGATACCAGTACAAGCCCAAGGGCGGCTATTGGACAACTGTAATAGGGGATAGCCAATGAAGATCTACCACATTCGTATTCCCGCTCGAAACAAAGCCTCCGATCTAAAGGAGGTTAAGCTAAAGCCCAAGCCCAGGTATCAGGCAGTAAACCCATCTGAACCGCCTGAACCTGTGCTTGGCAAATCTCGCAAGGCCAAAGTCTACGATGCTAAAATCGAATCGCCAACGCCAACGGACATTCTTCTTCGTGCCCTTGGCCTAAAACAGAAAGGAAAGCCATGAGCATCTATGGGCAAGTAACCGTGCTGCTTATGGCTATCGCTCTCGCAATCTTTATCCTTGGAATCTTCATGGAGTAAAGTATGAAACCACCTCACATGACTCCAATGCACTTCGAGTATATCGCTCATATCATCAACCATTGCATTCACAACGAATGCCAGAAAGGAGAAATCGCACTTATCTTTCGCAACTATCTCAAAGCCACGAATCCAAAGTTCAACTCGGATTTGTTCCTTCGCGCCTGTCTCAAAGGAGATCTCACATTGATTCAAAGCTACGATCTTAGTGAGACTTCTCCTGAACAATTGCATCGAATCATCAAAGATGCCATTGAAGAATGAGGGGAACGAAACGGGAACAAATTGAGGCATGAAAATCTGCATACCAGCCATGCAAAGAAACATGTTGACACGGCTGTCCACATGTGCTACCGTGGGGGAACGGTGGGAAAGGTATTGCGTTCTCACCGTTCCCCTCTGTCTAACGCAACGCCTAGGCCGCAGAAAGGTCAAGGCGATGAAAGAAATAAAGGAAGCTATGAACGCGATGGAACAAGGCTTGTTCGCATTCGCTCCTGAAGCCAAAGTCAATGCTGTAGCTTGTGCTGCTGTTAGCTTGCTCGCCAATCTAATCAAGATTATCGAGCAAGAGCCGCAGTTCCGGTCACAGATGGTTGACGAAGTAACGTTGTGGATACGCGAAGATGTCTTTGCTCCAAAAGCAAAGCTCGATGCGTAGTCGGTTCTTCTACTGTCGGTGTGGCTGTGCATTCTCTACCAAACGTTGGCTCAACAATCATCTAAAGTTCTGTGCTGAACCTGACAAACATGATCGAGTTGGCCAAGCTGAATGGTGGTCGAGGCGCATGGCTCAATACCGTTCTCTCAGAGAAGGCTAACCTCAGGAATAGCGGCCTAGACGCTGCGTTGGATATCGTAGTGGAGATCGAATGCAGAATACGACTGACCATCAAACAAAGGAGTTATATGATGGCCGATAACCAAGACGTTCTCGAGCTCTACGTTGCCAAAGCTGGCAAGTCCTTCGACATCAATACCCAAGAGATTCCGCTTGAAGTCTACACCGAAGCACTTCGCATCGGTCTAGTCCAAATGGCATCTCGCGGCCTTACCAAAGTCGCAAACAAAGGACTCGAAGGTGAAGCTCTCGAAGCTGCTCAAGCTGCGGCAGAAGCGATCGTTGTCAAAAACATCCAGTCAATCAAGGAAGGCACCGTTCGCATTGCCAGTAAGAAAGATGAGAAGGTGGCAGGCGGCGAACGTTCTGTCATGGCTCTCGCTCGCAAAGACGCTCTCAACATCGTCAAGCAAATGATGAGAGCACAGAAGATCCGACAGAAAGACGTCGGAAAGAAGGCAATGGCTCAAGCTGCCGAAGCCTACTTGCTCTCCGATTCTGGCAAGAAAGTCATCGAACGTGCCAGGGTCAAGATCACGGAGACAACGGCCGAAGCAGCCAAGGCAACCCAAGACTCCACTCTCCTTGACTTGCTCAAGGATATGCCCCGTACAACCACTGTTACGAAAGGAGGGCCGATCAGCGCAATTCAAGCCAGACAGCCCAGGCCCAGGGCTTAATGGGCAACGTACCGAACCCAAAGGCGAAACCGTACAAAGGAGCATCTAAATGGATGGCTTCCAACCAGTAACGGAGGGTGAAGTGAAAGAGTTCTTCTCCCGTGTCGTTGACTCCATTGCCTCATACTCCACGCAAGTCAGGGAGCTTGAGCAACTGAAGTCTGACTTCCAAGCTCTTCGAACGGATCTGCAAGAGGTCCGCAACCGCAATGAGGAACTCTCTCGTGAACTCAGCAAGGCAAAGGACGATTACACCTCTGTCCAAGCTGAGAGGGACGAAGCAAGACGGAACGAAGAGGATCAACGGGACCGAATCCAATTGCAGGAGGATCTTATCCTTCGGCGTGACGTTCGGGTCAAAGAACTGGAGGACCAAGTTGCCAATCTCGAAGGTGAACTTGGCAAAGCCAGAGCAGACCTGCGTTGGACTCAAAGCGATCTTGAGTCCGCTCGCCGTGACCGAGACACAGCTAGACAAAAGCTGTCGGCGTTCCAGGGTTCCTTTAAGGCCCTTATGCAGGATATCCAGAACTCCACGGCTCCTGTGGTTCACGAGGCCCCGGAGCCTGTGCCAGACTATCCAAAGCCTGAGCTTGAGGCTGAATCCAACCCGGAGGTATCCTACAATATCCCCGGACTCAAGGCTGTAAACGACTAAACCTTCAGCCGTGACTAACTTGGCCCCTGAGAAACCACTCGGGGCCTTTTTATTAGGAGAGCATAAATCAGGAAACACCAGGGAACACTAGGGAAGATCAAGATTTCGCTTGACTTTTCTTTTTACTTGTGGTAACGTGGGACAATGGGCTTCCTATGAACTGGCGTGACTACATAACTCAATGTGTCATTTGCGGCAACCCTCTCCGCGAAGGGAGAATATTAACTTGTTCAACAGAATGCCATCATATTCGAAGGGGATGGGCAATCTATGACCGCGACAAGAATGAAAAGCTAAAAAAGGGACTTTTTAAAAGAAGTTGGGATAATGGCTTTAGTGACAAGTGTGTGACCGAAAAAGATAGGAGGAATGCTTTGCCTCCAATGAAGCGAGCAGAACTGGACAAACTTGTTACCGATTACTTGAGCAAAGGAGGAACAATCACACGAGCTACCGGAAGAAAAACTTGGATACAATATACCTTAAAGGATGTGGAAACTATCAACAGAATCTTCGAACAAATGGGAATCAAACCAATGACAAATCCTGGCCCATATCTGATTCTTCACAAAGTCCGTGGCGAACCTGAGTTCGATATCGCCATTCCCTTGCAAATAGGCAACGAAGAAGGTTGGATCATTCCTACCTCCGGCCATCGTGCTTATCCTGCAAAGGCATGGCGGTTGGCTGAACTCAATGTCCCTCCCTTCGAAGCCTTCACAACCGGCACGAATTGGGACCAGCTCCCCGACCATTACCAAGTCAATGGTGGTGATGCTCCAGCTATGTCAATGGAGCAATTCTTCACCCAACTCGGCGTCGAGAAACCAAAGCATCAAACCGTTACAAGGAGAGTCTAATGGGTCAGTTCCGAACTCTTGCTCGCAAGATTGACCATCAAAAGCTAAGTCAACTCATTGTTCAGGGTAAATTCGTTAAAGGCCGCAATGGTCTTCTCCACCGGTACGAGAAGCCAAAGCCCAAGACTTTAACTCGGAGGGTCTAATGTCCGTTCCCACCGTTGGTGAATGCTATACTCAACTTGGCTATCATCTTGTCATGGCTCAAGAGAAAGCTGCTATGCTGGCGCATTTATTCAATGCTGAAGGCCGAACGCAGATGGGCATTATGTGGCTTGGAGTAGCTGAGAACTTCAAGAAGACTCAATATCAGCTTTCCAAACTCATTGAGGGAAGGCTCCAATGAAGTGGTTCCAAGAATGACCCAATGGGTTATGATCGTCTTCATCACCGCTGAGCTTTGGATACCAATCGAGGCCTTCAACTCAGAAGATGAATGCTATGCCTACTTGAATAAATGGGAGCTATTCGAGAACGTCAAGGCAACTTGCTTGCCAGCAACTGTAGAGGAAGAGCATGTCAGCCGGCGACATAGACGACGTAGTAGGTGACGAAGAATACTTGGAGCAACTGCGGAAGGACAATATTCCTTTCCATCTTTACTTGCTCAAGGCATTCTTCTTTAAGCCCATTCGGACATTCTTCATTCCGTTTGGTGCAGGAATCTCTGAAGATGGTCAACGTGTCTATATCAGCCGTGACCTTCAAACCAATATTCAAGGAGTGGAGTGTGAAAGTGCGCTCGTCAGACATGAAACGACCGAATGGGGATTGCGGTTTTTCTGCCAAATCGGCGAAGACTATCTCACCGACCCAACAGGTCATCGGTTGGCTAATCGTGCTGAGCACGATCGGATCGTTCAGCTTCTTGATACTCCTGACGCTTGGTTTACTTACACGACTATTATAGACAACCAAATCATCAGGGAGGAAAGGACAGACCTAAAGGACAAGCCACTTCCAAGGGACTTAGCTCGTTACCCTTACGAAGACGCTGAATGGGACAAGATCGAGGAAGCAATGTACAACGAGTATTCGATTGAAGAATGGGACAGGTTAGGAGTATCAAATGCACAAGAAAATCCTATCTAAGAAAGAAGTCTTTGAGGCAGGCAAGTTCGTTGAAACCATCTGTCGCTTGGATGGAGATGGCTTTGCCGCTTATGACGATGGCTGGAGCGATCAGAAGGTAGCCGACAAGTTCGGTGTTACCCTCACCAACATCCAAGACCTTCGCAGGCAGATCATTGGCAATGCTCGTTTCAAAGGGTCAGGTGGCATCCCTAAGACCGACCAATTATCAAATGCGGTTGGGCTTCTGGAAGCGAGAATCGTTAGCATGGATGAAAGGTTAAGCAATATTCTGTTGGACCTTGAAGTTCGAGTTAATCGTCTTGAACGGTGTGAGAATGACCAATCGCTCAAGGCAATCCACGGCCGACTCAATGGCATCATTCCCAGAATTGTTAAGATGGAGAAATGGATCGAAGAGGAAGAAAGAGCAGACATGGAACCGTATCTAACGAAAGGTCAAGGCAATGCTGAACGAACCTAAATTAGAAGCGACTGACGAGCAAGTCAGAATCAAGGAGATAATCGACAACACAAACGACAACCTCCTTATCAACGCTTATGCCGGTTCAGGCAAGACCACCACGTTGAAGATGGCTATGCCTGACGAGCCATCCCTCTATCTTGCCTTTAATAAGCGCATTGTTGAAGATGCTGAGTTAGAGCGGAAGGAAGTTGCCAAAACCGGCGAAGGCACCTGCTTTGCTAAGAACGTTGACATTCGGACTCTCAATTCTCTTGGACATCGTGTTTGGGGTACTACCGTTGGCAAGGCTATAATCCTCAGCAGAAACGGCAGACCTTGCAAAATGCAGGACATCTTCAGTGCTACTGTCAATCAACTTGAAGGAGATGATAAGAAAGAAGCAAGAGATTCCTACTTTGAAGTTATGGATGCTATCTCAAAGGCCAAGGCACTAGGTTATATTCCAGAAGGAAAATACGAAAATGGCGATCACACGCTTATCGACAAGGAAACGTTCCACAAGAGGCTCGATGAAAAGCCAACGGCGTTTATCTCATGGCTCGTCGATGATATCCTCTGCACATCAATCAAAGTTGCTTATGAAGGGGGGCTTGATTTTAACGATCAAGTATACATGCCCGGTCTGTTCGGGGGTGCATTTCCTCGATATCCCTTTATCGGTGTCGATGAAGCCCAAGATCTTAACCCCGTTAACCATGCGCTGCTCCACCGACTCGTCACCGATAGGGTCAGTGCTGTTGGGGACCGTTGGCAAAGCATTTACGCTTTTCGGGGTGCTGTCACCGACGGTATGGACAGGCTCAGAGACAAGTTCTCGATGGTCGAGGCCGACCTCTCTGTCTCTTTCAGATGCCCTAGGGCCATCGTTGAGGCCGCTCGATTCAGAGCACCAAAGCTAAAGTGGGTGAAAGATGGTGGAGAAATCCAAGTTCTGCGGAGCCTGTCACCGAGAGATTTCTTGGACGGAGTTGACGATAAAGGAAAGCAGCTTTCAGCAATCATCTGTCGAAATAACGCTCCCTTATTTCGGCTCGCTTTCTCCTTGCTTCGGGAAGGCAGATCAGTGTCGGTTGCTGGAAGTGATCTTGGACCACGAATCCTCAACATCCTTAAAAAGATGGGTGACGACGACATGCCTAAAGCTAGTGTCATCGCCGCTATCGAAGACTGGCGCGACAATAAGCTCTCCACGTCCCAAGCGCCGCAGTCGATAAACGACATGGCCGATTGCATGAGGATCTTTGCTGAACAAGGCAGCAAACTTTGTCACGCCGTCGCTTACGTTCAACATCTCTTCTCGCAGAAGGGCACTCTCTACTTGACCACAGGACATAAGGCGAAAGGTCTTGAGTGGGACTATGTTTACCATCTCGATCCTAACCTCATTGGTGAGCAAGAAGAGCAAGAGCTAAACCTGCGTTACGTCATCATCACCAGAGCGAAGAAGTCGCTCTTTGAAATCTCTTCAAAGGAGTTGTCATGGATCAGAAAGGACGATGACTCATGGGCATAAGCACTTCTCGACTAGCCTTCCACGATTGCTATGATCTTCTCGATCAAGCAATTGCGGATGATCGAGGGATTCGCGTCAAGCTGGAGAGTCAAGGTTCAGCCACGCAATTCAGAATGCGCCTTAATCAAGCCCGACGACTGGACCGTCAGGACAATAAGGAAGCTCTGCCCGAAGATCATCCAATGCACGGAAGGTCCGAATACGACAAGCTAACCATTAGGCTTTTCACCGACGACGAAGGCTCCTGGATTCACATTGAGCGGTTGGACACTCGTACCTCTGAGGTTGAGAGTTTGGCCGCTTGGGAAGCTGCCAAGCGTAAGGAGGCAGTTGCTGACAGTGAACCGACTCCAGGGCTTCGTTCTCAAAGTGGAGTTAGCCTTATTAGAAGGAGGGTCTAATGCCAACCGATGATCCTTTGACCGCAATCATGGAGCGTCTTAAGGAGAAAGCTAAAAAGAATCGGGAGGAACGCGGTGAAGAAGATAAACGCCCTGCCAAACCTAAGCCTCGTAAAGCTGTGGCTAAAAGCAAAAGAGAGCCCAAACGGACTGTCCATTAAATCCGCTGACCCACATTATCTTAGGGCGAAGCTTTATGACGCAAGACCACTTGACATGGAGGATATGGTTCTCAGCGTCCTTGAAGGGAGAGTGTTAATCAGACATGCCAGACGAGCCGTTGACCAAGGTCACTCTTAACCTCTACACCAAAGATGTAGAGTTTCTATCCCGTCGCTTTGAGTATGGTTGGTCAGTTGCAATTCGAGATGAGGTACGCAAGATGTGCAATCGGTTAAGGAAAGGCGAAACGAATGAGCACAATGGATGAACTGCTCCAACGAATGAAAGAAGACGCAACTCTGTTTGTGTCTCTTCCATCCAATGTTGACGCCCTTATCGCTGGCATTCGGGCAGAAAGGGAGAAAGGAAAGCCATCCAAAGTTACTGAATCCTCTCCCATTGGACTTGAAGAATTGAAGGCAAGGCTTTTCGGTTCTCTCCCAACTGTCGAGAAGCCAGAGCCACCAAAGACTCCAGGACTACGGAGGCGAGTATGACAAACGACCGTCAACTTCCAGCAATAGATGAAGATGCATTCAGTAGGGCCATTGCTGACATTGCCAATACGGTTAAGCCCCAGAGATCATCGAGGCCGCCAGAGCTATTCGTTAGCATTGGAAAGAAGCTAGGGGAAACCCTCATTCACTCGGCTGAAGAGCAAGTCAAGACCGCGCAAGAAAACCTTGTACGAGTCAAAGACTTTGCTGAACGATTGGAAAAGGAGATAGATCGCCGCGACCAAGAGCATTCTAACTTTATGGACCGTCTTGTCAACTTTGGCAGATCAATCCTAGACGCAAACCAAAAGTTCTATGATGGGAGTACGAAATGACTCCAAACCTTCGAGTTGTCCATGCTGAAGAAGTTGAGCCAGATATCCCAAGTCCGTTCATTCCAGGCACCAACATTCAATTCGCCTGGGATTCAACCAGCCTGGACTGGCTCAAACGCTGTCCCAGGCTTTATCAACTCAATAACGAAGGGTGGGTTCCTGAAGAAGAATCCATCCACCTTCGCTTTGGCATTGAGTATCATCAATCCCTTCACGATTACGATATCGCGAAGGCGGCAGGCATCAAGCACGAGGACGCTATCTATGACGTGATCCGAGAGCTTATCCTTCGAACTGATGACTTTAATCCGGACCATAAACAGAAGAATCGTTACAATCTAATCAGAACGGTTCTAGGATATCTGGATAAGTTCAATCCAGATCCGGCTGTAACTGTTATCAGATCGGATGGAACTCCTGCGGTTGAGGTTAGCTTCCAGTTCAACTTGGACTTTGGTATCGAAATCACCCAGACCAACCCTAAGACTGGAGAGGACGAACCTGCCTATCACCCATATGTCCTTTGCGGTCATCTCGATCGGATTGTTGAGTTCAATGGCGATATGTACGTGATGGATCGTAAGACAACCAGTAGCACTCCCGGTCCATTCTATTTCAACCAATTTGAACCCAACAACCAAATGTCCCTGTATACTATCGCCTCGCAGATAACAATGGACTCTCCGGTTAAGGGCGTCATCATTGATGCAGCATCGGTTAAGGTCAATGAATCTGACTATGTTCGCGGCTTCACCTACCGAAGCCAAGAGCAACTGGACGAATGGCTTAAAGATCTTCGGTATTGGTTCGCCAAAGCGGAGGACTACGCGGCTGAAGGTTATTGGCCAATGAACGATACAGCCTGCGATAAGTATGGTGGTTGTAAGTTCCGAGAAATCTGTTCCAAGTCCCCACAAGTTCGGGACTCTTGGCTCAAAGCCAAATTCAAGAAAGGAGAACAATGGAACCCCTTAAAGACCAGATGAGAGCAATTCTTCCCTTGCTCAAGGCGAGGGTTGTAGAGAAAACGCCAGATCACTTCAAGATCGCTATTGGAGGAAGCACGACTATAACTGTTCCCATGCCAATCGGAAGATATGATATCCGAGATGGCGACATCTTAACACTTTACACGGAGGTGCTCCTTGCCGCTCCTAAGCCAACATCAATCCAATGAATACACCAAGATGTTGATTATGGGTGATTCCGGTTCAGGCAAAACTGGAGGGCTCACATCCTTGGTCAAGGCAGGATACAAGTTGAGGATATCTGATTATGATAACGGCCTTGAGCCGTTAAAGCAGTTTATCCTCAAAGAATGCCCGGAGAGAATAGATGATGTCGAATACAGAACTCTCAGAGATAAGAGAAAGGCTACTCCGCTTGGTCCCCTTGTTGATGGGCAACCTACAGCGTTCGTGGAAGGACGCAGAATGCTCGACAAGTGGGCCTATAATCTCCCCGACGGAACTAAAGTTGACTATGGAGTACCGTCTGAATGGGGACCAGATGTTATATTCGTGCTCGATTCTCTTACCTTCTTCGCAACTGCTGCCTACGATTGGGCTTTGCCCCTCGTCCCTCGTAGCAGGTCAACAGGAGAGTATGATAAGCGAGCCGTCTATTGGAATGCTCAAGGCGCTGTCGAAGATGCTATTTCGTTCGTCACATCAGAGTCATTCCGAACCAACGTAATCATCATTGCTCACATTCGATACGTTGAGAATGATGATAGAACTCGCAAGGGCTACCCCAATACAATCGGAGCGGCCCTTTCGCCATTGATTCCACGGTACTTCAATTCCGTGGCATTATGTCAAACCAGAACAGGAGGAAACCGAACAATCCAAACACTTTCCACTTCCATGATCGACCTGAAGAATCCAAAGCCCTTTGCAATGGCCCCAAGCTATGATCTTTCTACTGGCCTTGCTGAGTTCTTCTCGGTTCTTCGGGAACCGCCTGCAAAGATCAAACCCACCATAGTGAGAAAGGTGTAACATGGCAATTCAACCACGCAGACCACAAACAGAACCTCAGTACGACGAGAACCTCGAAGAAGAAATGCCAGAGTTCTCTGCACTTCTCGATGTACCGCTTAAGGACATCGAGAGGCCAAAGCCAATTCCTGTTGGCACCTATACCGTTATAATGACAGAAATGCCGAAGCAAGGCAAATACAGCACGGGGACTCCTTTCCTTCGATTTGTTCTCCATGTTGTCGCCGCTGGTCCTGATGTCCATGAACAATCTCTTCTTAATAGCCTAACAAAGCCATCAGGCGAAACCGTCCCTCTTTCTTCCAAGGTCATCTATCAGAACTTTGGACTGACAGAAGATGCTATGCCGTTCCTGAAGGATTTCTTGGTTGGAACTGGAATCAAAGGTAAATCGTCCAACGAAATCATCGGGAACCTTCTCAACCAAGAGTTCAAGGTTTACGTCATCCACGACGTACCGAGAACCGGCGGTAGCGATCGAATCTTCCCTAAAGTCCAACGGTCAATGCCTGCCTAACGCCTTTCCTTGACGGAGGGAACTGCAGAATCCCCTCTCCGCTACCGTCAAGGGAACGTCCTGGGCAAGACGTTAAACTGCCCTGGAGGGTCTATGAATAAGATAATGCTTCTTGGTGAAGCATGGGGAGAGCATGAAGAACGGGAGAGAACAGCTTTCGTTGGCCCAACCGGCCACTTGCTTAACGAGATGCTCCTTGAAGTAGGCATCCACCCGTCTGAATGCTACAAGACCAATGTGTTTAATCGTCGACCGCCCCGAAACCTTATCTCCGCGTTCTGTGGGGATAAGGCTTCTGGGATTGATGGCTACCCTGCGCTTCAATCTGGAAAGTATGTCCGAAACGAATTCGAGCCAGAATTTGTCCGACTCACTAAGGAACTCAATGCGGTTGCTCCAAACGTTATCGTTGCGTTTGGGAACACTGCGACATGGGCTTTGCTTGGCAAACCGAACATAGGGGCAATGCGTGGCTTCACCTATCATTCAACGCACCTTGTCGTTGGCCTTAAGGTTCTGCCCACTTATCATCCCGCCGCCATCCTTCGGTTGTGGGAATACCGCCCTACCGTTCTAGCCGATCTGCATAAGGCTAAACGGGAATCCAAGTATCCAGATATCAAGCGTCCAAAGCGGGAAGTCTGGATTGAGCCAACCCTTGAAGATCTGGAGACTTTCTATGAGCGATATATCGTCGGATGCTCACTCCTTTCTGTGGATATTGAGACAGCTGGAAGCCAAGTTACCTGCATTGGGTTCGCGCCGGGAGCCAGCGTTTCCCTCGTTATTCCATTCTATGACTCACGAGCAAAAACTCGAAGCTATTGGCCTAATGAGCACTCTGAATCACAGGCTTGGCATTTTGTGCAACGAGTTCTTGCTACTGATGTCCCAAAGCTCTTCCAGAACGGACTCTACGACATAACCTTCCTGCTTAGATCTATGGGCATCAAGGTTCGCAATGCAAAGGAGGACACCATGCTTTTACACCATGCTCTTCAGCCAGAATCGCTGAAGGGCTTGGGCTATCTTGGCTCGATCTATACCAACGAGCATAATTGGAAAATTATGCGGGATAGGGTTACCAAAACTATCAAACGTGACGACTAGAAAGGCGAAAACCATGCTTATGCAAAATCGGAAGACAGATCTGTTCCTCGCATTGATGGCCCATGTTAGTAATCCAGACGGCTTGACCGATTACGAACTGGCCGAAATATGCAAGCGTCAACTCAATAGCATCAATCGGCGACGAAGCGAACTTCGGGACTTAGGCTTTGTCCAAGAAACCAATCGGAAGGGAACCTCTCCCAATGGATCTCCACTCACCATTTGGAAAGTCACCAAACGCGGAGTGAAAGAGTTCCTCAAGCTTGATACACCCAATGGTGTCACGAGGCGTCGATGAATCAAGTAATCAGAACTCTTGAAGTAATAACAACCGAAGCAAAAGTAGTCTACAATCGTCTTGATTGGAGGGATTACTACAAATTTGGAGAACTTTTATTGGAAGCGCGACCCTTAGTTCCAAAAGGACAGTGGCTCAAGTATCTTGGAAAGAACTTTCCAGACTTTAGTCGACCTCAAGCCTATCGCTATATGGAGCTAGCAAAAGACGAAACAAAAACCATGTCCCAGATAAACCATCCAAAACCCAAAGTATCGTTTCTCGCTGCGAGAAATATACTTAATCCCAAAAAGGAGGCGCAGACTTTTAAAAGAGAAATCAATGTTCTTAAAAGAGAAAATGAGTCTCTATTTGAGAATCAAGCTAAATTTATTTTGAGTCGAATATCTGCTCAAGCATATTTACACCCAAGCAAAGTTAACGAAAAGAAACGTTACTCATCTTGGTTACTAGCATTGGCTAATGCTTGGCTCAGGAAACACGATAAATTCGTGGAAGCAGCAGAATGAGGATTGTTGACACATCAAGGTTCAAGTCGAATGAACTCCGGCCCTCTGAGAGAGAGTGGGTTTATAACGGGCTTGACTGCATGGTCACGGCTGAAGTGTTCCAAGTGCTCGAACGACAGTTGGATTCTATCACGTCACAGGTGTACTCGTTTTCAAAAGCTCTACAAGGCCCGGTGCTCGACATGCGGCTTCGAGGCATTCTGGTCGATAAGGTTCGTCGTAGCGAAGTCATCGAAGCCTATGAAGACAAAATCGACACCCTTGAAAGCGCCCTCTACCGAATAACCACCGAAGCCTATGGCGTGTATAGCTTCAACTGGCGTTCGTTCCAAGATCTAAGGAGTCTATTCTATGGAACCCTCAAAATCCCTCCCATCAGAAACATGGGAGTCATCACCACGGATCGAGATGCTTTGGAGCGACTTGAATCCTACCGAGTTGCAGCGCCTGCTATCGTTCTTATCAAAGCACTTCGAGATTTGGGAAAGAGAATCTCCTTCCTTAAAACTGAGGTTGACTCTGATGGTCGAATGAGAACAAGCTATAACATCGCAGGGACGGAGACAGGTCGTTTTTCATCAAGCCTTAGTGAATTTGGGACTGGTACCAACCTCCAAAACGTTGAAGACCTTTTGCGGTCCATCTTCATTGCAGACGAAGGAATGAAGTTGGCTTACTTTGATGCCAAACAAGGAGAATCCCGCTGTGTCGGAGCAATCGAGTGGAACCAATTTCGAGATGGGCAATACCTTGAAGCTTGTGAAGGAGGGGACTTGCACACCTCAGTGGCTAAGATCTGTTGGCCTGAACTTCCTTGGACAGGAGATCTTGCGGTTGACACAAAACTGGCAGAGCAACCGTATTATCGTCACCATTCGCGAAGGTACATGGCAAAACGACTCGGTCACGGTACTAATTATGGGGGAAAAGTTCGTACCATGTCCGAACAAACCAAAATCCCAATCGACGCCGTTGAAGACTTCCAAGCCGCTTACGAGAAAGCGTTCCCGACACATCAAAAGTGGCGAGAAGCGGTAGATCGTCAACTCAAGACTTACGGTTATCTTGTCTCTCTAACCGGCCGGAGAAGGCATTTCTTTGGTCGGCGTGACGCTGGCGAAACGTTGCGCGAAGCGATTGCCTTTGATCCCCAAGGCAGTCTTGCGGACATTGTTAATAAGGGGATGCTCCAAGTGTGGAAACAGAATAACTGCCAACTGCTACTCCAGAATCATGACGCAATAGTCATACAATTCGAACAGGAGCGAGAAGATGAAATCATCCCGTTGGTTATCAAGCAACTTGAAGTCCCCATTCAACTCAAATACGGACGGACCTTCACTATCCCTTACGGTGCCAAGACGGGTTGGAATTGGGGCGAGCTAACCAAAGATAACCCGGATGGCCTCAAGGAGTTCAACCCCGGCGATAAACGGGCCAGGACACCGCCGGTGCCGCTCTTGGATCGAATCTTTCGTTGAGCATACAGCCAACCTTGAAGCCGCCCCATTGTATCGTAAGTGGGCAGCAATCAGTCTTCTCGCTGCAACTCTCGAACAGAAGGTATCCATAGACACTGGTTCCCTGCTCTACCCTAACCTATACGTCTTTCTCGTTGGACGTCCAGGCATAGGGAAGAGTAGAACAATCACGGCTGCTCTCTCGGTTTTCAGGGAACTACCCGACCCCAAGGTTGGAGCAACCTCAATGACAATGGCCGCATTGGTGGATCACCTCCACGAATCAAAACGGGTAATCATCCGTCAAGGCGAGCCTACCATCGATTATAACACCATGCTCATTGCGGCTGACGAACTCTCCGCATTCATGGACACCTTCGAGACTGGCCTTATTGCCGGTCTAACCACATTCTATGATTGCGTGCCATATTCCCAAGGCCGCCGCGTTAAGGACATTCGCATTAAGATCGCCGCGCCGCAACTGAACATCCTATCGGGTACTACCCCCTCTAATCTAATGCGGTTCATTCCCGATTACGCCTGGGAGCAAGGATTCACGTCCCGCGTCATTATGGTGTACGCTGAGGATCAACCACTCATTGACATCTTCAACACCCCAAAGCCAGAGAAAGCTGTCGATCTAATCCACGACCTTAAAGTGATTAACGCATTAAGTGGAATCTGCGGTTGGAACGATGAATACGCCAACGCTATGAACAACTGGAAGACTCTCGGTTGTCCACCAAAGCCTGAGCATCCTAAGCTAGAACATTACTGTTCCCGCCGGTTCAGTCACCTCTTAAAGCTAACCATGATTGCTAACGTTGATCGCGTTGGTGACCTTTACCTGACCAAAGAAGACTTCAATAAGGCTATGGGTTGGTTACTCGAAGTGGAACTGGCAATGCCGAACGTCTTTACTCAAGGCTTTATTATCGCGGATGCTAAGGTTATGGACGAGATACATCATCACCTTAAAGGCTTTCCTGATGGCCTTGATGAAATGAGGTTACTCCGGTTCGCCAAGAATCTAATTCCCCTCCAAACCATAACCAAAGTATTCGCGATTATGGAGCAGAGTGGAATGATTAAGGCCGTCAATATCACCAAAGAAGGTTTGCGAACCTACAAGGCTCAATGAAAAAGAAGGGAAGGCCGAGCCAACAACCTTCCCAAGTTTAGGCGTTCGGGTAGATTACCTCAACCTCGTCATCAGTGTTGAGTCCCAGGGCCTCCATAAGTCCAGGACTCAGGTCCGCCACTCTCCCAGTATTCTCGTTTGGTCCCCAATCGGCAGGCCAAGCTAGAAACTCCTTACCATTAGCCCGAACGATTGCTTGGTAAGACGGATCAAGCAATGCTGTCTTTGGCGTTATCTCATAGTCCCATCTGCAAGCGACGTAGAAGATTCCCGGATTCAATCTTCTAGCCAATCCAGTTGTTCCTTCTGGTTGCGTAGGAAGAAACAAGTGTGGTGCGTCATCATATTCATAGATAAACGCTAATCCTTCATCTAACGTCACGCCAGTATCTTCAGGACCACCAAAGTGGCTGCATCTACCTGAGGTGTGGAACATCCATTCTTCTGGCGGTTGGATTGTCGGTGTTGTCTCTTTGGCTTCTTCACCTGATAGAGCCTCCGAGATGGCTCGACAGATTGCATCAAAGTGCTCTCCGTAAAGAGTAGCGTCGGCCGAAGAATCAACGAAGCAAACTTCAATCAAGATTGCTGTCTCTTCCGTATGGTTCAGGAAGAACAAGCCAGTTGTATGCTTTGGCCCTCGATCAGTGAAATGACCCGCTGCTGCAAGAGGTGGGGATACCTTCTTGGCCCACGCTTTTCCCGAATCCGAAGCGTACCAAGTCTCGGTTCCTCTTGGCTCATGAGTTGTCTCAAAGGCATTGAAGTGGACACTAACGTCAAGATCTCTTGCTTGATTGTTATGGAAGTCAACGATCCTATTGAGGTTCTCGTCCACGTCGTTGCTAACGTCATCATGGAAGACATCGACGCTAACGCCAGCATCTCCAAGATAGTCTGCAACGTGCTCAACGACTCGCCTTGCTTCATCGACTTCATTGAGATAACCTGAAGCGCCTTGAACGTACTTGCCGTGTCCACTTGATATGACTATTCTCATCATCGCCTCTCCTGCTCTCGCTTCGCAATTTGTTCAGCAGCCATTTCGTAGCCTTTTCGCGTATTCTGTAGGCCCCTACGGAAGTTTGACGCATCATTGATTCCGTGAGTCAACCAAACTCCAAATAGCTTAACTATCTGATCATGATAGGCGTCATCAAGTGCCCGTTTATCCAGTTCAAGCAGCTTGGCATTGAATGGAACGCCTGCATAAAGTTGTGGTTCTCCTTCACCTTGCGTTTCGATCCGTGTGTATAAACCCGCAAGTATCAATAGAAGAATGACTATTAAAATAACGATTATTGGCCTCAACGGTGCCTCCGTCGCAGAGGCTTTGGCTTTCCGGTTCCCTCCTTCAATCCATGCAACCAATCTCCAACACCTGATGGATGCTCCATGTTATGATAGTACCGATACAGATATTGCGCTGCCTTGGCTTCCGTTTGATTCGTTAGTCCCGTTAGTACGCCGAATGTGATAATGAAGTTCTTTAACGCCTTTGCTGACCGTTCTCCAGTCCAAGGTTTCCCTTGTGCCCAATCAACAATGTCCTTTACAGATTCAAGGACGAGCTTCTCGCTCGTATCGAATATGCTCTGTTGCCCTTCTCTCCCCCAAAAGAAATCACGCATAAACGATCGAACGGCAATCCATGAACTTGTCATGCTGAATGCGGTTGCAGCTAGTCCACGAGCAGCTTTTTCTCCCCAAGACTTTGATTCATCATCCCACAATGGGGTAACCAACTCTTCAACGGCAGCGACACCAGCAATATACGAAAGAAACATAAATGGAAGCGGTTTCACCAACTGCTTCGCATCCTGAACATCGCCCTTCTTCCATTCGTAACGAGCGTCCTTTGCTCTCCATGCCATCTCGTATTGCTTCTGTCCAATGTGACTAAAGAAATTATACAATGAACCGTATGACTTGATGATTGGATTCCGACTGGATGCTACCTTTGGCCAGTTCGTTACAGCCGAAGATCCATGCGCTTGCCTAACGCTGGTATCTGCAATGTACTTTGCATCCTCAACGGTTTCCCCTGCGCGAAGGGCTTTTCGGTATGCAGCATTCCAAGTCGGAACCGCCGTTGCCAAATCGAAGAATCCAACCATCTGACCGCCCAAAGCCAACATTGCCTGCCGCGGTGACGACCGCAGCAAGTGCATTGGAGCTTGACCTTGACTGTATTCGGTCCAAGTCTTGGTTCGTCGATCCAGTTCTCCACTATTGTCCATTGCAAAGCGCCAGTTCGTCTTCCCAACCTCGTCGCTCTTTCCCCATATGTGGGCTACTTCTCGAAGGAAATTTAAGGGACCAACCTGTTGCAATGAATTGATCCCGGCTGTCAAAGAATGCTTCGCTACGACATTCAGGTTGAATCCAATCAATGTTCCAATCGTGTTCTGGCGAATGCCCTCTATCACCCTTCCGAACAGTCCTAGGTTAACTTGATTGTTAGCGTTGGCAACGTCCCGTACCCATTCTTTCATCCAATTGACTTCCTCCCTACCGAGATGCTTTAACATGGCTTTCTGAAGATCTTCTCTCCATAGGATCTTTTGGGCTTGAAGAATGGCTGGCCTGAAGTTGATGTCATGGATCATCTCCTTCATTCGTTGTGGAATGATATCAAGGTCCAGTTCTTGATCCCCAACGAAAGTAGTCCGTTCTTTGGTCCATCCCCGATTCGTCGTAATCGGTTTGAATCCCGGTTGGTTGACTGTATTCGCCAGTATCTTCTCTTCGGTTATTGGTTCTCTATCTGGCCCGAACTTCTGGTAGTCTATGGGGTGATGCCAACCGCGGTAAGTACCATAAGGCGTTGTAAGCGGCTCAATAGGGTTCTTCTTGATTGGAACGCCCCCTGTCTCATAGGACATTCTATCGCCCTTACGAAACAGTTCTTCCAATAGATCGCCAATCTTTTGCTGCCGATCTAAGTCCTCCTTCGTTATTCCCCGTTTTGGATCGAATAACCATGCTGCCAGCGATTGTTCTGTCATCCCTGGTTGGGACTTTATGAACTTATCCCTTGCTACTGGATCACCATAGATTGACAGAATCCCTAAAACCTGCCGCTTACGCAAGGGAAGGTTCTCATCACTAAAGATTCCCTCCTTAATGAGTCCATTCTTGATCTTCTTGTTTGCTCCAGGAATCTTGCCAACCGCCGCTCTTAACTTCGCCTGATACTCACGAAGCATCAAATGTTCGTTGTCAGCGGCTTGAGCCATTGGCCTGACGACAAATTGATTGAAGTCACCCCTAATGTTGCCCCGATCCAACCGATTCATTATGCTTTCGGCCGTCAAGTGGGCAACCCTAACCTGATTCCAAAGCGCAACCGCCCTTTCTGATGTAGCAGCTACGCCTTTGGGAAGGAACTTAGATGGAAAATGTTTCGGTTGCATCGGCGGAAGAACGTCCTCAATCTTCTCCACCATCCGCTCAATGGTTTCATCAAGGTCGACCACTTGTTGGCCTTTGAAGATCTTCCCATCCATTCGGGCATTCCATTCCAAGGACTTCAGCGAATCATGAATATCCCTAAAATCCTCAACGGTCATTTCATCAATGTTTCGCATCTCCTTGGAGTCAAGGAGCCAATCGGGAATTTGGATGTTCCTTCGGTTAGCCAGCTTATGGTCGATAAAATCGTTCAGTGTCTTAAACTTGGTTAGCTCCATATTCTTCTGAAGGTTCACTGGATCAATGTCGATCTTACCTTCAAGCCGCATAACGATTTCTTGCATGAACGGAACGTACTCTTGGGATACTCCAGGCACGGCAGTCTTGCTGAACCGCTTCATTATCCTTTCGACATTATTACGCATCTTCTCCAACTTCATCGTTTCTTTAGCTTGGAGAGCCGCAATTTGCCGTCGTTGTGCCCATTCATACGCGCTGTCCCATTTCTGTTTGAGCATCTCCTTTTCAATCTCTCGCCCCGCTTTCCCACTCTCGCGCAAGGATTTTTCGGTTGAGATATCCTTCATCAGCTTGTCATTGAGGGCAGCATCGGCCATCCGCTGAAAGTCTTCCTTCATGAATGGTTGAGCAACGCCAGCCTTCTGACCAAAGAGATACGTTTCTTCAGCCAACCTATCCAATTCGCTAGGATGGAGAATGTCCTGTCTTAATCCATCGAGAATGTCTTTGGCCGGAACCCCGAACTCATTAGCCATTCGAGAGGCAACCTGCTCATCAACCAGACTTTGAATGTAGTTTCTGAACGGAATCCTCCCCTGCCGTTGAGAAACCGCGATTAGGTTCTGAACGAACTCGTCGCCCGTTTCGAACCCAAACATCCCCGCCATCTCGTCTGGGTCCATTCCTCCTTTCTTCATGAAGGTATCAGGAAGGCCACCTTGTTGATCCTTACTGAGAGCATCGCGGTTCAACTTTGGTGGCGCTCCAATCTTCTTACCCAAGTAGACACCATTACGCATGAAGTCCATTGCAGCGATTTCAGGTCGCTGCATCAGTAAGTCACGTTCTTCAGCCTCAACAACCGGGAGGTTATCCCTCCACTCTTTGCTCATCCGCCGCATCTCCAGCTTATGAGCCCGCTCTAGTATCTTCTGGCTCTTCCTGAGTTCCCCGGCCTTGACCAGCTTCTCCCAACGAGCCAGCATGTCCTTTGTTACACCGACGGCCTTGGCCTCTTGCACCCCCAGTTTTGGTGGTGCCTTCCGTTCTGGTACTGCCTTTGGAGCTTCTATTCCCCTTGGACCAAACATGTTCTTTTGGTCTTCAGTTATTCGATCAAAGGCCATCAATGCTACTTCAAGTGCGTTCGTATCTTCTTCTGGTAATCCCAGGACTCTACGAATGAACTCAACAGCGGCCTGCCACATAGTTTTGCCGCGCCATTCCTTCATATTAAGACGTTCGGCAATCCTTGCATTCAATGGTGTATCTATCAATGCCTGCTGAAAATCTCTATCAAAGATCCCCGCTATAAATTCGTGTTCATCTTCCATAAAGTAAGCGAACTTCTTTATCAATTCTGGATTCGCTTCAGCAACCAGATCCCTTACTCCCTTTGCCAAGGCACCGCTACTAGGATTCCTGTAAATAGCCCTGGTTGTTATTGCATGGATGGACTCGTGGAGCATAATCCAACGCAAGCCTCTTGGATCTCCACCCATGTAATCATATTCGGAGATAACTACATGATTACGAATTGAGTCATAATAAGCTCCTTGTTCAAGTCTTAAACTAGTTTTGTACCATTCTTCGTTACTGACAATGTGAACTGGAACTTCCCCAGATATCTCCTTGATCCTTTTTGCCAGCGCCTTATATAGATTGGATATAGAATCCTGCACCTTATTGATTTGAATCTCATTGAGGGCTCTCTCCAATGTAGTCGAACCTAAAGGTCTAGTTCTTTCAAGCATCCCTTCCTTTGTTATACCAGGAAGTGCAATATCTTCCGTTGCAGGTTCAACTCCAAAAATTCCTTTTGGTCCCTTCTCAAAGTATTCTCTTGGGGTCAATAGAATACCTGGAATTGGCTTTAGACCTGCCGCCCGTTGAACGGTATCGTATGGATCTTCTGCTTCTGGAGGCTTCGGCGTTGGTGGTTCTTTTCCTATCCTTCGAGCATACTCATCGCGTTCTGCTTTGGCTTCTTGCCAATCTTGATAAGCCTGATCCTTTTCAGCCTCTCTAGCCGGATCAAAGACAGTCTTGTCAAATTCCTTCCGACGAAATTCAGCAAGATCATCCAAATTCTCTAAATGCTTATCCTGAAGCTCAGCGGTTTCTTTCTTGCTCTCAACTTCGGCCTTAGTTAACCCGGACGACCGAACCCTGCGGTCATCTGCAAGGGCCTTTCTAATCTCTTTGTCAACCCATGTGACCCAATCATGGACCGGTATCTCAACATCTCCGCCAGTTGATGCGGCCGAGCGGATCTTCTGAAGAATATCCGGTACCCGTCCAAGTAAATTGTCCTCAGGGGAAGGTTCCTTGTCGCCATAAATTCTACGAATTGCGTCGTAGGGTATCCCAATCTTTGCATCCTTGGCGATGATCCTCGGGAGATTCTGAAATATCTCCGGCGAGATTTCGCGCGTCTCAGAACGGTCAGCGGCCGATTCGATATCGTCAAAGTGTTGGGCATCTAGTTGTGCCTCTCTCGCCTTCCCCTCATCAATCAATGGATCAACACCAACCGGAACGTTCTCTTCAGCTTTAACGAATGGCTCAACCTTGTCCGCTACTTGTCCAACTTTAGCGGGGTCAGCCTTTGCAAGATCTCTCGCGCCCTTGACTCCTGCCAGTGCCAACAGCACCATCGCGTAGCCTTCAACCGTATCAATAGGAACACCAAGGTACTCAGCAAGAGGCCTCGTGACGGCTGTTCTACCTGCTCCTAGAATTGGTGAAATCGCGATTTGCGCTGGTGCAAACAACGCTTGAACCATCTCGCCTCGACCAAGTTGCTTCCTTAATAGGTCAGCTTGCCGCTCGATAACTTTCGGATCTATTCCCTGCTCCTGCCATTTCTTTATGGTCGTTTGAACAATTTCTTCTGTCTCTGGAGTAATCCCTGGCTTTGCAGCTTCAACAAGTTGACGGAATCCCGACTTAGCAATGTCCCAAGTATCCGAAAAGACCTGTTTCGGATCGGATAACATTCTCCCGCCTGGAGTGCTCTTTAGCACCTCTAGTCCAGGACCATAAGCTTTCTTCATAAAGTCGGAGAAGTCAGAAAGATTATGCCAATCGTTCTGGCTAACGCTGGCAGCGAGGGGATGCGATTCAAGGTACGATTGAAGGTTCGGATCGAAATGGATGATATTATGGGTTAGATTCTGCTTATGCGCCTTGGCAACTTCATCGAGATTCCTAGCAGCATCTATCGGATCAATGCCGGTATCCTCAGCAATTCCCGCCGCTTTGGCTGCTTTGTCAGCCTCAAAGTCTGGAGCCCGTTGAATACGCCATTGGTTCTGTTGCTCATAATCTCTATTGATGCTTTCAGCGATTTCTTGGTCGCTTCTTGGGTCAAGAGCCGTTGGCATTATCGTACAACCTTTATTGGGCCTTTCGGAGTTTTAGTCTCCAGTTGCTTCTTGTATTGCATCTTAATCAAGTTCGCGATGTATTGTTCCTGAATCTTGTCATCATTCCAATCCGGATGGTCCCGACGGATTATATCGGCTGCTCCCTCAGGAACTCCTTCTTTCTGAATGTTCTGCCACAGATTCTGGTAATAAGGGTCATTCTTTCCCAAGCCAAAAGTTAGCCAGCTAGCAGTGCCCGGAACCTCAGCCGTTAAAGCTTTACCCAACGTTCGAATCTCTTCGTCACTTGGAGGCTTTAATGCCTCGCCAGTCATAGCCTTTATTTCAAGCTGTAAGGAACCGGTCAGCCAATGATACGCGGTTGGATCAGTTGCTTCAGTCAGGTTCTGTGGCCAGATTCCAGCATCCTTCATTATCCTGACGGCCCTAGAAACGTTCGGATCTTTCTCTGGAGCCAGCTTCTTCTTGTCTTGAAGATCGAATAGCTTATCCCGTTGACTTCTGGTTAGTTTGTCGTACTTCTCGTCCCAGAGATTAACAGCAACGAATTGATCTGGATGCTCGTCTGCCAATCCGTGCAATCCCCTATACATCATGTCCCCTTCTTTCGTTGGGGCAACATCCTTCCTTGCATTATGCTCAGCCGCTCTCATAAGGCTGGCATAAAGGCTAGGAGACTGTTCTCGAAGGGCATCCAATGCTAAGCTGACTTTCGTTCCCTTAGCTCTAATCTCGTCCTCGCTTATCGGCAATGCCCCTGGCTGACCATTCTGGTCATAACCGTTTAGTGCATTCTTAACAACGTCAAAGTTCCGCTTGTTAATGTCCACAACGTCCTTCTCATATTTACCATAACCAGCCCGAACGTTGTTAAGCAATTTCTCCGTTACCATTTCCTTTAGGCCTTCAGGGTAATTCTGCTCGTCAATCCACTTCAATGCCTCATTCGTTCTTTCACCTAATGTTTTCTCTGGCTTATGCGTTGCTACGTCCTTATCGTACAGATCCCCATTGATTTCCTTTTCTTTGTTCCTTCCAATCGCTCCAGCATACCGATTCCAAATGTACGCTTGCACCCTTGCAGCTTCATCCCCTTCAATAACTCCGGCATCAATGGATTTCTCAAAGTCATCGAGGGCCTTTATTGGCTTAATGTCGGCCATTCCCTTAAGATAATTGCTTATTCCCTTCAGTTTCTTGTCGTGTTTCCACTTCTCGATTATCGGATCATCGTCAGGAACGCCCTTTAATCCCGCCTTTGTCTTAGCATCCTCCTCAATCTTCGCGTAATATGCATCCAACTTGTCAGCATCGGGACTTCTGTACAGGTCAGCGGCAGCATTATCGGCAATCGCTTCAACCGTTTGATCGTGGTATGCTCTGTCTTGCCTCGCTGCATGGCCAATAGAGGTCTTAACGTTTGAACGAGAATGAGCGAACATATATGTGTCATAATGACGCTTTGCACTCTCATTCGTTAACTGACCACGGTATTGATCCTCAATGCCTCGCATATTCCCCAAATGCGATTGTAATGTGTCCCTTGCGTCCTTTCCTTCCGTTGCCAAATATTGTTCTTGAGGCGTTGCTCCTGCATCAATCGCTTGACTGGCTTTCTCTCTGGCATCACTTTCGTTCTGAAGCTCTTGAAGCGCATTTGCCCTTTGGAATAACTCTTGCCCAGTCTTGCTAACCTCCCCACCAAGGCCAGCCATAGCACGGCCAATATTAACGCCAAACGCCTCTTCAAATGGCGCTTGGATATGGAGCGGCCGTGGCCCTTCCGTAGTCGGTTGAGCCGTTGAGTACGGTCGGTATTCTGCCGCTGCTGTCGGTACCCTAGGCATTATCCAAATGTCTTCTTGTAGCTCATATAGTCGGAACTAACTCCACCAGCCGCTCCGAGAATCGAAGCAACCGCAGAATACTTACTTGCCGTTACTGCTCGATCTGCTGCCATCATGTCAAGACTTCCTTCAGCTTCATACTTAACGGCTTCAACCTGATGTCCATAAGCCCGCCTAGCGGCATTGGCTCGAATGATTCCCTGCTGCTGCGCTCCAACGTCAAGTTCGGCGGTAATGACGTTCTGCGAGGTTCCTCGACCCATATCAAGCCCACTCGCCGATTGTGCTGCCCTTGTTTGACCAACTTCAAAACGTGTCTTCATTCCCGATTGTTGAGCCTCAACATCGCCAACTTTGTACTCGTATTCGGCATTCTGAAGTTCGATCTGCCTATTCAATCGCGCAACGCCAGCTTGATACTGATACATTTGCGCTTGGGCTTGGCCGGAATAAAGCTGACCCATGCCCTGAACGATGCCGCCAGCGGCCCTTGCAGCCATCCCGCCAACAGCAATCACCCCTAAAGAGACAGGATCAGCCATTCTTCTTCCTTATCTGAAACGGAATCCATTCTCCATTTGGCTCTCCAAGCCTTGCTCCAAGCCACTTTAACCAACGAATGCTCTTTGGCTGTCTAATGTTGCAGTTCCCGACCAATATCTCATAATCCTGCAACATCATATCGACCATTAACTGAGAATGCCTCACGAACAGAAATTGATGATTATCCACCTTGTCCGTTGTTAGCAACCAAAGATACGCATTGTTCGACATCACTGTTGGCGGAACTAATCCCCAAACGCATACAACTTCGTTGTCGACCCTTCCAACCCAAGAAACTTCACTTATCCTCAAAGCCATCATTAACTTTTTATCTGCGCCGACAATGCCCGCCACTGGAGAATGACTGATTATCTCCTGAATATTGAGGCTATCTCGAATGCGATCAATAGCGACTACTGTCACTTTGGCGTGTCCCCAAGATCCACTTCCGGCATGACTCCAAGAACCGTTGCAGGAAGCGGTTGACTCTGTTGAATGCAATACTGTCCCGGCACATCAAAAGAAGGATCAAGAACCGTTCTAGCGTCACCAGTAACAAGATCAGTCACAACTCCATTGGACATTGTTCCAACGTTCCCAACAACAAGATCTTTCATTGAAACCTGTGAGCCAGCAGAAAAAGTCTTTCCAATCGTCAATCCAAGTGCATCCTCAACTCGAACCGTTACGGCCGGAATCTTCTTTCGCTTGCTTTGAATCGTCGGATCACCAGTATCAAGACGAAGCGTCTGAAGTTGACAAGTATAACCAAGCCCAAGGACCACAACCGAAGCGGGCGTGCTTAACGTTATCGTCCCTTGAGCCGAAACCACCTGTGGCGGAATCACTTTTCCGTCTGCAAGTCCGGTTACAGTCTGTCCAACCAAGTGCCAAAGTCCAGTAATCGTTGTAGCTGGATTCCCAGTATATTGAAGAGCACAGTCCACAGCCCATGTATTCACAGCTGCTCCAAGGATAAACCGATCAGCAATCCTTTCAATGAATTGATTCCACATTCCATTGATGAAACGTTGGACAACCACATAAGTAGCATCAACGTCTACAGTCCCCATCGTTGGACCAGCATTCGCCGCTTCTGTCACCGAGCAAACCGACATGTAATTTCCATTGGTATCATGCCTTGCCCAACCAACAACCTCCTGTTCCTTAAGAAAAGTCAGTGAAAGCATGATCCCATCGGTTCTAACGGCCCAAGCAACCTTATATGGTTCTTCTGCCCAAGCCCACTCCTTGATTTGCTTGCCGAAGAACAGATGACTTGAAAGAACCGAGATGTCGGTTCCAGTATAGATCTGAGTGTAGAAGTTGAAGGTTAAATCACGGACGATAGATCCCTTAGATTGAACGTAGAGGATATCGTAGTTAACCAGTAACGGCGGAATGTCCGAAACACCATTGTATGCTTCAGAATGGGCAACGGCATCAATCGGCGTAACAGGCGATCCAGCCGATCCACCATCCAGAAGAAAAGCTTGGCGGTCACAGAGCATCATCAAGCCGGTTGGCATTGCAGCCATAGACCGAATCGTGTTCAAGGTGTTAGACACAATCGAGCCTTCAATAGCATCGTCAGCTTGAATTGGATTGCTAACATTAAAGTTGAAGAAGCTTCCCGGTTGACTCCCAAAGAATGTTTGAACTCCCTGCGGCGGTGCAGCTAGATAGAGCCGTTGCTGAAAGAAAGTTGGGACAGTTGGATTGCCAAGGCTAAGTGGATCGACACCGCCAGAAGTCCCACCAGAAACAACCGCAGTCGCCGTTGCTCCAGCAGGAGTGAAGGTAACGGCTGGAGGAGCCCCAACAACATAGCCCGAGCCAGCAACCGTTATGTTCGCTCCACCAACGCCCCAAACAACGTTAGCATAGGCAAATTGATTGGAGAAGCCAGCATGACCTTGAATTGGATTCGGAGGTGGATTAGCAAACGTTTGACCAGCAGAGGCACCTGGATAATTAACGGCGTTCCAAGCGGTAACATAACTAATCCCACCAATCACAACCGCCGAAGCAACAACCAAAGTTACCGGAATAGTAGAACCAGGAATAGGAAAGTTAACGGCTTGTCCAACGACATAACCACCGTTGACGCTTCCACCAGCACCACCCGCGACAGTTGGTGCCCCTGCTGCAAGGGAAATTGATAACCAAGGTTGAAATACCGCTTGCGTTCCCGATGCTGGCGGTGGCACGGTCATCGTTGGTACTACTGTATATGAGCCGGGAGCGGTAATGTTGACCAAAGAAATGCTACCGGCCGCAGTAGCAATGACAGGAGGGCTAAGCTCGAAGTTCGGTGGAGTCCCTGAGTCTATGAACGTTGTGCTAGTAGCATTCCCAATAAAACCAAACTGACTTCCTAATGGCACCGCCCCTGCATAAGATTCATTAGCTTTATAGACATTATAGCTCACTGGAACGCCCGGAAAAGCCGAGGTCTGCACAGGAGGCGTCCAAGTGACCGTGTTGGTTAGTTGCGTAGTGTGCATATCGGCCGCGGACACCGTTGCATAAGGCGAGCTAGGAGAGCTTTCTTGACCATTAGAATCGACAGAAGTCACTACATACGCATAATGAACTGTTCCAGCACTCGTCGTTGCAACCGCTACTCCCGTTGGTACTCCTACAGTCGATCCGAATGTTATACCAGTAAGTGTCCACTTCGTCGCCAAGATAAGAGTCAGCATCATAGGCGGATGGTTCGGGTGACAAAGTATAAGCTGATTAACAATTTGAGCATACTTGATTAACGCCAATTCACTCGACAAGTATGGAGAGGCGAGCTTATAGATCCGCTGTGTGGTTCCTCCGCTGGTAAAGGGAGTATATCCGGTAGCATCCACATTCGTTTGAGTGTCCGGAGTAAACAAGGTTAAGACATCGCCAGCCACACCGCCAACAAAGAAATTGCGTCCGTTAAGCTGAGTCATTCCTTGAACGCCAGTAATGATAATATTGTCTCCGGCTTGGTAAGCAGGAACGACAGTACCGTCCGGAAGGGTATATGGACTCCCGGCTCCAGTAGCCGTTACGGTAAGCGGATTCGTCGTTGTCGCAGCGGTTATAGGAAGAGCCTTCTCTAAGACCAAATTGCCATTGCTTACAAACCTAATATACCCATTCCCAAACTCAATAACATACGAGATTTCGAACGAAGCCTGAAATGGAATCAACCTGACCGCGAAGCCCGGAAGACCTACCTGAGCAACAAATTTAGTTCCAGTCCTAGTGCTAGCACCTCCACGGTAATCGACATAAAAGTTCCGCATTGTTGCCGCGCCACGGTGGTACTTCTGAAGATCCACCCTAGCGTTGAGCGCCGGTGCCCATTCGCCAGTATTAAAGGCATGTTGAATAACTGGTTGGGCCATTAATAGCTCGCAAACATCGGTCCCCAATCAAACTGGATATTCGGACTTATCTCCCAAGTTGGATAATAGATCCCACGAGTTCGGATAAAGTCCGGCGTCACATCATTAATAGTCAATCCTTCGTTTGCATCTGCTTTTCTTGCCTCAGTAATCAGGTTATTGGCGAGGGCAACGCCCATATTCGCCATTGCCTTATCGCCAGTAAGCTGAATTGCCAGTCTTGCCCCAACTATTCCAGCCCAAGCTTCAAGGAAGTTCTCGTCCATTACGTTTGGGTTCTGGACCTGTCGAACATAACAAAGGGTAGCGAACTCCTGATTGGTTAGAATGACCCTTTGCTCCTGATTTGGAATTACCGAGCTATACGTCAAATTAAAGGTTGCGCCTGTTCCAAAGTTCGTCGAAGATGCTTGTCCAATCGGTTGCACCTGTTGGTTATGGAGATAGCTTCCTCCAAGAGCTAGTGCAGCTGTTCCAATGATCTGGGGTACAACCCCAACCGTAGCAACGCTTTGTCCAACTCCAGTCGTTAGAACTACAAGCTGGGCCGGAGCACCGCCAGGGATAGGAATTCCTAAAGATGGAGGTGTGGCTGGCGGTGGAGCAACTAAGGTTATAACTTCGCCAACCTGATAATTGGTTCCAGAATTAGCAACCGTTGCCGCTTGAACCATAAAGAACTGATCGACCGCGACCTTGTACTTCTGCGGTGGCCCAAGCCAAAAGGCCGGAGCTGCGCCGGTTACAGCCGTAGTAATCGGAATACCTGAAGCAAACCCGGTAGAGAATTGTGGTATGATATAGATTGGCCTCAGACAATCTACTGGATACTGATACTCGTATGCCCACGGTGGCGGTGGAATTCCCCTCTGCCACGTTGTCTGTGGTCCTACACTTGGATTCTCTGGCGTTCCAGGCGTTGCTGTTATCAGCACCAGATTGTTGTAAATAGTCCCACAATTCCATGGAGCCATGCGTAACAAGGCGTCACGCAATGGCTCCAGGATTATGTTCGCCTGGATCGCTTCGTTGCTCTGCTCAGTAAGGGATGCTACTGTTGTTCGCGTTCCGATGATTTGCAGAGCACGATTGACGATATCGACCTCTACTGTCATCTCTGTGAGCCATCGTTGCCCTTATTGGTTCCGTGAAGGCCAGCGCTACCGCTAGTATCGTCACGATCTACCGTTGGCCTATTCATGTTACCGCAGTCATGGCCATGCAACCCTGGACCTTTCGGATCATTGATATTCGTTGGGCCTTGCGGTGGCTTGTAGTTCATCACGTCCCTTGCTCTCATAACACCGCCAGGACGTGAAGCAGGACCAGTGCTACGCTCGGGTCCATATTCCCCAAGGATTTCTCTCGCCATCACATTCTCCTTTCAGGTGTCTTCGCTGCCGCCGCTGTCGGTTGTGGCTTCGGCTGATCGGCAGTAATCTCATCGCACATTTCCTGAAGCTCTTGTAAAGCCTCATCGTGCAATAGCTTCAGTTGTGGATGGCCGAAACTCTTCTCCACCACATCCAGTAGAAGGTATGCTTTGTTCCAATCGACTGACATTAGTGTCTCCCTTGACTTCCAGATTTATGCACAACTCTTCCACCACCAGGACCAGCAGCTTGTGCAGGTGGCTTTGGTCCTTCATATCCCCTCCCCATGAACAACCGTTCCGCCGAATTCCCCGGAACATGATGTCCTTCACGCATCTTATCAGCCATTGCCTGACCAAGCTGGTCTGCCCCGCCAGGGTCAACGGCTTTCGTACTTGGATGAGCGACCTTGTGAAAGGTCACTTCCTTACCTGCTCTTCCTTGCTTCATCTATCTTCTCCTTTAATCCCGCTTCGTGATATGCCCCACCCTGATTCCGTTCTACTTCGAGATACTCATGGAGCCTCTTATTCGTTCGCTCCATCTCTTCGAGAAAGGTCTGTGGAGCTTGCTGCCCGATACTCTCCCAGTAATACTTGATATAGATCAAGTCATGGTAGTGCATCGTTAAACGCCAGATCCGTTCCGGTACGACTTCATCGGCTTCCATCTTATGGTCGCGATCCCTTACGCCCATTAGCGTTTCTCCGCATTCGGCGCCGGTTTCTTCTTCTTCAAGATTCCCTTTCCAGCATCGGCTTGGTTGAACTCTCTTGCCACGTTCTGCGGCACTCCAACCTTCTTAGCGAACGCTGGGCTGTGGGCTGCTCCCGCCATCAGGCGAGCTTGAGCAGGGCTTTTGCTTGGCATCTTCTAACTCCTTTATCTTTGCCTGTAGAATCTGAACTCTAGCGTACATTACAGCCAATGTGATCTTGGTTTGACCAAGTTCAGTAGCAACGAATTGATTAGCCTGTTGAAGTTCCATCAAAGTTGGAGCTTCTTGTGCTAAAGCGCCAGAAGTAAATAGAAGAGCTACTCCCAGACTAACTGCTCTCATATACACCTCCAACGACAAGAATGGAGGAATTGTTAGCAGGAAAAGTCCCATCATACTTCCTAATGATAACTTGGGTTGAACCAGGGCCACATACCACAGAGAGAGTATATGCGTTCCCAGCATCGGCCCCGGCCCCACAGAATTGATCCGAAGAAGTCTGAGTAGTCGCTGGCAAAGTCGCTTCCATAGAGGTGGCACAAGTGCCAATATTAGTGACCGGAATAACAATGTTATAGTATACAGTCTTACCAACCACCATTTCCCGAGCAACCACAGTCCCAAGCGTCGGTGGGCCACCAGACTGACAAGTTACCGTCGATGTGTAGGTAACCCAGGAACCACCTTGTCCAAGCGAGGCCCAAGCACCACCAGTGTAAACCCAAAGTACCTTCGAGAATGAATCGAACGCAAGTGGTGCCCTTCCAGTAATTGCCGTTGGTGTTCCCGTTGGAGAACCAACCATCGTATTGGTATAGATGAATCCACTTGTTGCACTTTGAGCCAACGCTCCAGAGCCCATTACAAGATTGCCTGGAGAAACAGTCGCAGCATTTGCAGTTACCGTGCCGGCAGCGGTAATATTGCCGCTGCTATCCAAAGTAGCATTAGCACTCCCTCCAAATGCTCCAGCATTGTTAAACTGAATAGATGCACTTGGTCCTCCTGGAGTTCCGCCACCTCCGGCCACAGTGGCCCAAGAGGTTATTCCCGTTCCATCCGTCTGAAGAACTTGACCCGAGGTTCCAGCGGAGTTTGGTAAGCGAAAAGTCCAAGTACCTGCCGCAGCCTGCGGTTGAACTGTCACAGTCCCACTAGTATTCCCAGAAAGATTTATCCTTCCCAACGTAGTTCCAGCCGTACCAATGCCAAGTAAGCCGATTCCATCAAACTGAAACGCAGGGACACCGCCAAAGGCCCCAGAATTATTAAACTGGACTGCTCCGTTAGCCCCACCAGGAGTGCCTCCACCGCCGCCAGTAACTGTTGTCCAAGACGTAACGCCAGCCCCATTCGTCTGTAAGACTTGCCCGCTCGTTCCAGCGTTAGCCGGAAGCTGGAATGTCCAAGTACCTGCAACAGCCTGTGCTTGGAAGGTCACAACTCCACTAGTTGCTCCGGAAAGATTTATCCTTCCTGTAGAAGTTCCAGAAGTGCCTATGCCAAGAAGGCCGACTCCATCGAACTCAAGATTAGCAGAGCCAGTAAAGCCGGTTCCACTATTAAGCTGAACTGAGCTTGCTGGCCCTCCCGGAGTCCCACCTCCACCGCCAGTAACCAGAGAGCCATTAACATAAAACCCGCCGGGTACATTGATTGTTCCAGGCCCTATATAACCACCAGTCGGAAGGGCGTTGCCAGCGCCATACAAGATCATTCCGTTGGAAAGGCCAATTTCTACTTGAGAAGCCCCATTGTACACATTCGTAAGGAAGAGAGAAGTTCTTCGAGTAGCAAAGGCAGCATCATTAACGCCACCGTTAATCTGACTACAGATCTGTGCATCAATAGATGAAACAGCATTGATGGTTTGCCCAACAAGCTGAATGCAGACGCTCGCATCGCCAGGAGCAGCAGCATATCCAGGGATATATCGACCGAAGTTTATCGTGATGAAATCTATCGCCCGTATCAGTGTTGGAACAGTAATAGATGCAGGAGGAGTCGAAACGTCCGTTACCATCAGGTCGGTATATCGAGCGTCCCATTGAACGTTCATCGTTCCGCCACCAGTAACCGGATCGCAGATTACTGGCAAGCTCTGAGCATTGAACAATGTCGGGTTAGCTCGAATGTTAGCACAAAGCCCGTTTGCGCTATCAACGTTATTAGTGCTGGTATCTTGAAAGCTAATGGTTATCGGAGATCCAGTCAGTGAAGCCGAGGTGAACCGAAGTGCATGAACCCGACCAACGGCAGAATTGAGAACATGTACGTTAGTCCCTTGAACATACGGATTCTGACCGAGAACCCCGAAAGGATAAACATTGTTTCCACCAAAGACCACGTTCTGATCGAGCGTGGTCATTACATGGCCGGTAAAGCCGGGAGAGGTAATCCCGGATATCAATGGATACTGCCAAAGAGGAAAGCTACAGCCAATAGGCGGGTCAGCGACTTGCGGGCTACAAGGATAAGCATTCGGTTGCGTTGAAATGATTGGAACACCAGCCGTTGACTGACCCGGGGGCGACCCAATAACTTGAGCCTGGGCAGAAGTGGAAAGCAGCAGTGCAAGAAGAGCTAGCTTCTTCATATATTGCTCTCCATAATGGTCAACGGATTCCCGCCTGGACCAGCAAGGGTAAAGCCAAACCAAGATCCTTGGCATTCTCCAGTGATTAGCAAGTACCCGTTAACCGAAGGTACCCTAAGACAACCGCCAAGTGCTGTTGGAGTCGCAGCTATCGGATTCCCTTGCCAGTCGGCCCCAGGGTAGATCATCACATCAACCTGCCCCGGATTATGGAAGGTGATGCTTACCCTTTGCGGATTCCCTCCGACAAGTTGCTGCGGTGTCGGACTCAAGTTGTTGTTAGCATGTATCTTCCCACCGGAGGTTGGGCCAACCGCACCAGAGCCTCCAGCCAGAAATGCTATCTGAGGCATCAGATCCTCCTAGTACCTCGCTCCATCAGTTTCTTTTGAAGCTGAGCGTTCGCTTCCATCAAAGCTTGAACCTGTTCTTGAAGCTTTGCGAACTCACTTGGATCAATCCCCTTGAGCGACCTTGGTGGCTGGTTTATCGGCGTCACATTCATTCCAGCTACCGCTAGGTCTGCGACTTGTCGCTGAAGATCATTAAGTATGGACTGGCTATAGGATACTGGCAGATCCTCAATGGGATGCTTCCAGAACTCCTTCCTCGACGCTGAGATGACCTTTGCCTCATCGTCAATAGGTTCCATATCCGGTGTTGGATCACCTGCGAAGACGTAATCGTTGGGCTGTCCTCTTCCTTCGTAGCAGACTGTGTATCCTCCTGCTCCGTCATTTGGCCTCTCCTGTGAATTCCCAGGTTGATTCGGATCGAGAAGTGCCGGGACGGCATACATCTTTCTCATCTGCCTTCCAGTTTGAAGGTCAGTCTCGATGTATTGCCACTCACTACCTTGAATCAGGATGTAGTGAGGAGCTTTCAGCTTCCATCTGGCCATGTTATCCCTCTACACTTGTAACGCCATCCGGCCTTGGAGCAGGAGTATTAGCGAAGCGAGAGGCGTTCATCATCGTCGTCGCAGAAGCGTCAAGGGCGATCATGTATGGTGCCCAAGTCGCGGCGCTAAGGCTCGTCCAGACGATGTCTCCCGCTTGGGCATTCCCGGGTGTGTCAGCAACGGTCTGCCCGACCTTTCGCTTGATATGATCGAGAACAGCAGCTTGTTGTAGGCGCATTCTAGCCATGGGATTCTCCTATGGTCGCGTTGGAGGTGGTGGAAGTAGATGCTCGATATCAGAGTAAGAATTCAGCTTCTTGACTTCTTGATCGGTCAGTCCGTGCGTGGTGCCATCGTCAAGCGTGTGGCTCTCATCGAACGGTCCCGAGCCGGTCGGCTGGATCACCACGGCACCTTGGCCGTCGGTCAGCTCGATGGTTTCCCACCAATAGCTGCCGATCGTGTCGTGGTCGGCGTGGCGCCAGTTGAGGCCGGTTGCTGCTTCCGCAGAGCGGGCCTTTGCGTCATCGATATTCTTGAACAGAAGGAAGCGGTCATTTGGTGTCATGTTAGAAGCCCCAATAGCTGTGCTGGTTGGTGCTCATGTTTGCCGCTTGCGTCGCGCTGAAACCTATCGGCCAGAGGCCGCCCTCGGTTTGATCGCCGTTCAAAATATAGCTGCCGCCAACAAAACCCATAAATCCCCAAGTGGTGCCAGCGCTGCCCCAATTGTTAGTTCCGGCATTACCACTGTTGGCCGTACCATCCACATAAAGAACACTGGATGCGCCATTATAAACGGCATTAAGCGACCGCCATACGTTGTCGTTCGCGGAAACATTGATGTCGGTCCCGGCAAAGAAATGTAGCGTATTGGCGACGCTCTGGAATCCAAGTTGTACGAACGGCGATTGCGAGGTAAGGCACATGCCGCTAGAGGTGAAAGAGCCCGTTCTGATCGCAACCGCTGACGCGGTGAACGGCTGAGTATCAACGGTCGATGTGGTAACAAACATAAATTGACTGCCCGTCGATTGCATGATCGGCAGGCTTCCCAGGCCGGAAAGAATCAATTGCGGCTGATTAGCCGCGTTCCCCTGTGTCAAATTATTGGTGCCGGACTGATCGTAGAGGGTGGTAACAAAACCGTTGCCGCCGCCAATGAATGAAGAAATCGAAGCAACATCTAGATTGCCATTAGATAAAATGACAAAATCCTGCGTAGTGTTGTCAGACGAACGACGCACATTCACGCTTTTAGTGCTGCCATTACTGACGGCAGCATTATATCCGCGCAGGCCCCACCAGGCGGTAGCGCCACTCACCACATCGCCCGGCCCGCTATAAGCACCACCAGCGGCCGGTTGTGGCATAAATGCAGTTGGTACAAATTGCGGAATCATGGAACGCCTACGGCCGTCATGTAAGTACGAAGGCGGTTGTAAAAGTTAGTAGCATCACCCGCGGTTAGACTTCCTCCTGCACTAACCGCTGCAAGGATACCAGTGCTTCCATTCTCCGACACATGTCCAGCACTATGATCGTCGATACAAGTAACTGACCAAGTCCAACTAACGTTAGTAATCGAGCCACTTGTGCTACTTGCCGTACCGACAGAAGCGCCGTTGTGATATAGCTGGAGTGCTGTTGAGCTAGTGCGGCAACCCACGAAGTGTCCAAGGTTCTGTCCCGCCGTATAGGTGAAGTTGGGCCCATTGCCGGTTGAATCCGTACAGTCAATATGAATCAGCGTTCCATTATCAAGGATCGAACTCGTCGTATCCGCTGCGTGGCCGATCTGCCCCACCATATAACCGCCAGCACAAGTCGTAACGGCCCAAGCACCAATATGACAATCGTTCAGCTTAAACGCTACGCCAGCCTGCTCCCTAAAGCCACTATCTATGTAAGCGGTCGGATAAGCGGTAAGCTGCCCTGCAAAGCCTCGATCCACAGTAAATGGTGGTCCACCAATAGCTGTCGCTTTAGCTAAAAGAGCCATGTCGGTCAAAGCGGCCCCTTGATTCTCTGCCGCATAAATCCATAGCCGATCAAGCTTTGGCCAAACCCCATCACTCTTTAAGCCTACTATAAGATCATCAACAAGGTTCCGTCGTTGATTACTAACTGTTCCGCCAGCAATCGCAACTGCATTGATCCACGCCGCCACCGATGGGTCATGGACCCCAGGCATAAAGTTCGGTGGATGAAGTGGTTTAATCATTGATGAGCCGCTACGCGGTACCCTGAGATTGCGTTGATTCGCCAGATACTCAAAGTGAACTTAGCATTGGCAGCGTTAGTGATAGTATCACCAGTATTACTGCCAACACTAAAGCCTGAGAAAGTCGGCACCACGCCAGAAGCAGCAGGCATAGTGATAAGAAGCATACAACTTCCATCATTAGCCGGAGCCGTGATGGTCCAAGCGGCAGTATTGGCCGTGATAAACTGAAGTGGCCTTGCTCCACAGTCAATCGTGATATTGCCAGTGGTAAGAGAAAGCGAGGTAACGTTGCTTCCACCAGTTGTCGTCTGATCTGCTGTATCCAGTCGGGCAATAGGCGAGGCAAGATTACCCTGCATGAAGGTTTGAAGCTGAGTAATCGTTTGCTTCGTGCTCGTCCCAACCGGATTCTCCATCTCATAGATGGCAGCGGCAATTACCGCAGGACCAGCCGTCAGGTCTTGGATTCGGACGTTTGCCATTAGTTGGTCACCCTTATATCGACGAGGTTAGTGACTTCCCGATTATTCGCTAAAGTCGTATCGACCCTTGTCGCTCCAACTGGAGGGCCACCTCCACCTCCAACCGTAGCCTTACCGAGGATCCTTCTGATTATGATTCCAGCCTCCGCACTTGTCGCTACAAAGGCTGAAGCACTAATCAAGAAGGTACGTCGCGCAAAACTGTACATCTGTCGTCGTCCCGAAGGTTGGAGTTCCAGCGGTGACCATTACGAAGTAGTCGCTTTGCCCTGCCGTTCCAACGTGAGCCCTACCAAGGCCATCGACGCCCCAAACTGTCATTGTTCCGAGCTTCGATGAGCCAGTGGCCATTGCGATCATCGGAAGGACTTTGGTAACGTCAAGGGCGTTGATTGCTGGATTGGTCTTGTCAGTGAAGGTTGTGTTCGTTGGGTTCGCGTTGAACTGAAAGACGTCCATTTCACCAGCAATCACTGACTTCGAAGTGATTCGGATTGACTGCATGATGCCACCGTTATCTGGGGCACCTTGAGCCGAAGATCTGAAGGCGGTAAGTGTGATCAGGCCGCCGACAACGTTACCAGCGACATAGGCACTTGCTGCCGTTACCGTTGGCGTTGCACAGACTTCCCTTGTTAATGCTCCAGCAGAGACGATTGGAGCAATCTGGGCCTGCGCCGCCGTAGACGCAAGCAACAGGCCCAGAAGCGCCGCGAAGCATCTCATCTTAGTCGGTACCAAGTGTTGTTGCTAAGCGAATACTGGAACTCAACGCTGGCTCCAGCAGCAAGGGTAGTGATAGTGACGTTGCCACCGACCAAGGTCTGACCTGTGTTCGGTTGGATCGTCACCGCGTTGGTCACGAAGGCTGCGGCCGTCCCATTGATGACTTCGATCATCGATCCATCAAAGACTGGCGAAACCGGCAGAAGAATCGTAGCTACAGCCGGTTGGGCCGTGATGATGAAGCGATTGGTGTTGTTCGGAATCGTCAAGCTGGCCGTAACGGCATTCAAGATGTAGCCAGTAGAGTTCCGAAGCTGAGCAACCGAAACGAAGGTGCTTGGACCGCCCGGGCCACCAATAGCAAACGTAGCAACTTCGTTACCAGTCAGTGTCGTTGGGACAAGTTGTTGTCCGTAGACAATGGCGGCAGTAAGGGCAGCAACAGCCGCCCCCACTCCCCATGAGGACCATCTCTTCATGATCCACCTCAGTTGGCGATAACAATGCCCGGAGGATATCCGCCGAGGATTGCGTTGTTCGTCGCATTGTAGAACTGATCGTGGCGATCAAGGACGATGAAAGCACGAATGGTTCCACCAGCCGAAGCGGCAACGGCGCCGACAATAGTGTAGTTAAGCTGGAGGAACCTCGGTTCGGAGACTCCGTCGGGAGGACGAGGCATATCCATATCCATCAGCCTTGCCCCTTGAGTAAGGGTAGCAAGAGCGTAGGCTGGACTGATCCACCACGTCACGAAGGTGCCTGGAGCACCAGAGCCATTGTCTGGAGCACCTTGAAGGGCGACAGAAAGCGAAGTGATAGTCGTGAAAGGAGTCACGACCTCCACAAGCAGCTTCATCGCCGGATCATCACCGATGCCAATGTCCCTTGCTCCCTGACCCGCGGCGAGAAGTGGGATGCCTGAGCCAGTAGCAAGGTGAAGGTCGATGATGTTAGTGCTCGGGCCAGTTGCGGTGATACCGCCAGTAGCGAAGCTGTCGCCAGGAAGAACCGCTCCAGCGGCGGTAACAACTGCTGGATTGGTGAATTGAAGGAAGTTGTCGAGAATCATGTTAGACCACCCTATTCTCGTTGTTGAGGATCGCATCACAGGTCCGGATCGGGATTCCACGGAAGGTTGTGATGGGTTTGCCATCGAACTCCTCAATCCGAAGGAGAACGTTGGTTTTGTTCATCGCTTGAAGGTCGAGGTAAGTCCGGATAACGCGGTTGGCGTAAATAACCGTCCTTCCCATGTTGGCTCGAACCTCAGGTGTATCAGACGTCTGGACTGTGGTTGCACTAACCGGAGCCGTTGGGAGTCGATATAATCCACGAACCAACAGGTTGATGAGGTTAGCTGCCGATACTCCAGTAAGCTGAGTGACGTCGATGTTGCTGATTCTGACGACATAACGCCAATCCCTCAAGACCAGACCGATTTCCCACTTGAAGTGGTCACGGTAGGCTTGAAATGTGTTATTCGAAGCATCCAACACCGGCCACTCACCCATGTCCCTATGCTGCAAGCCAGTGATCTTGCCCTTCGGGAAAGTGGCGTGGCAAGTGTCGGAACCCCAAACAACGATCCACATGGAAGTGTTCGTCGTACTGGTGCCGCCACCATCGAGAACGTTTGCTGCCGTTTGGGAGTTCGCTGCCGTCACTGTGGAGTAACGGGGAGCAAAGCCTGTAAAGCGTTCCGGGTTAGCGAACTGGTTGCCGTAGATCAGCGTCGCGGCAACCTGCTGAGACATGCCCTCAAGAAACGATTTAACTTCAGAAAGGCGAAAGTCAGCAGTGTTACCGTTAAGATCAGCAACGTCCTTGTCGATGACAGCGTAGGTTTCCAGATTCCCGCAGGTATCCACGATCTGCGCTGTCGTACTCTTAGCATTGGGAACGCCCAAGTTCAAGAGTCGCCACGTTGCTTGTGGCAAGCCGGTTCTGACGGTAGTCTTGTGACCAGTTGGGAGATTGCCCTCGATGACGAGCATGTCATCAAGGATCTCGTTGGTCTGGGACAGAAGCTCGATGATTGTGGCTACTCGATAGCCGTCGTCAAGTCGCTTCGCCCAATCCGCATAGGTTAATGCGGTAGCGCCGATAATGGCCAAAGTGGCCTCCTAGGTTTAGATCCAAGCTCCTTTCTGTCGCATCAGTTCATCGGCCATCGACCACGCCTCGCGGGCCTCCGGTCACGGAAGGTTCGGATACAACGAATGGGCTGCGTCTGTCCGCTGCCCCGGTTGTTGCATCCCGAATCGACTTGGGCCTCTCGCTGCAACATGACCGCCTTCGGTCAACATTTGTGCAAGAGCGTAGAAGGCCCGAATGAAGGCTGGGTGATCCCCAACGCCAGTAAAGTCCATTGCCTGACGAAACTCGTTCGCCAACTTTGGACCAAGCATATCAATCGCTCGCCCAACGGTTGGCTTAACTTCTGAATCGAGCTTGAAACCAATCTGTGGATCGGCCTTAATCTCCTTACGCCAATCATCTCGCATCTGGTTCATCATGTTCACAGATTCTTCATGCTGCCGCTGAGAAGTCTCTGCATAGAACGAAACCAACTTCTGTGCTTGATCCTGCGTCAGGTTCAGATCCTTAAAGATCGGTGTCGCCTTGTTTAGAATCTCCCCATCGAGTTCCCAACCGTTCTTCTCCCAACTTTCCGGAGCCTTGAACTCATACTTCTCCGGAGCCCTAACCTCGGCTGGCTTTACCCCTTCATTCAGTAGAGTCTTCGGTTCTTCCGGGGACGATTCTGAGGTTGGCGGGGCCGGGGCTGGTGTACTCGTAGGGGTCGATGTCGGCTTCTGCTCCGTCACCTGTGGAATCGGTGCTATCTCCCCCGTCGGTGTCCTCGTTACTCCTTCGGGCGATGTTTGTGTTGTCTCGTTCATTTCTTTCCCTCATCATCTGAACGTACTGATCTGGGCAAGCCTTCATGATGTCTCCAAGAAGTCGAAGCCCGATACTTCGTTGGCCTTCATTGAATGCAGTAGCCTTAGTGTTGATAGTAAAGCTGGAAGCAAAGATGTGACAAGCTTCAAGTATGTCAAGCATCCAGCTACGGCCGGGAGGAAGAGACATGATGCCTTGCATGATCTCTTCCCGCTGTCTATCGGCAAGTCTAGCCTGCTTAGCTGCTTGCTTAACATCTCGTCGTTCTGATGCATTGTATTGGTCACTCATGCTAAGCCTGGAAAGAAGACACAGTTAACCGAACCAAGAGACTTGCTGACGCAAATGTGACAGTCATTATCTTGTGACGTACGAATGCGAGACTTTGGAATCATCCAGCCGTGATAGGCAACGGTACCATCGTCAAACGAAACGAACTGCTTGCAGTCGATTGGATGGCAGTCCCGATCTGCACAGCAGTCTAATGGATACCAAGAATGAACGAGCAGAAGGAACACAATCATGGCCTTGCTCCAATCATTTGCTGGAGCGCATTCTGACCACCTCCAACGCTAGTTTCAGATAATGTCTTCGCACCCGCCGCCATCTTCTCGGCCATCTCGGCCTGTTGCGCCTGTTGCTGTTGCTGTGCTCTTTGCTGCCGAATCTGTTGTAATGCTTGGGATGACCGAATCATTCTTGGGTCATTGTTCATCAAGCTGGAATACTTATCGAGGGTAAAGTCGATATCAATGTTGTCCATTACAGCAGGGTCAACCCCGGCAAGACTTCCTGCAAGTTGGAGGACACGTTCAATGCCTGTTGTACTAGCGGCAGCTTGGGCGAGGGAGAGCATACTGACGTATTCGATGTTGATGTTGGTTCCTTGGATTTCTGGGGGCGCAGGAGGCAGAACTCCTCGCCGAGACATAATTGCAAAGATCCGGTCGATTGCAGGAGACAGCAGCTCATCTTGAATCCTCTCCAACACGGGGCCAAGCATTACTAAGGCTTCAGACTTTCGCATGTCCCACTCAACCGCGGTAACATTGGAGCGAGTTTCGTATTGGCTCGCAACCTGGAAAAGATCGTTAAAGAAGATCCGCTTGATTCGTTCCCGAATCTCTGCAAGGTCTTGAGTCATCGCGGCAACATCTGGCTTCCACGTTCCGTAAGCAGGACTAAAGCCAGCGTTACCATGTGTCATCATTCCACTGACGTAAGTGACGCCACCAGGAAGAAGCGAGGCAGGTTGGTTCTTTAACTGAATGTCTGCTACCATTGGGGGGTTAACGTGCTTGTCTATGGCTTGGGCTTTTCTTCGGACTTCTTGTTGGAGCTGCTTAACGTCACCAAGAGCGTCCATTGCTGGGCTTCGTCCATAAGCATCATTTGACACAAGGTCCCATCTGACAATAATGTGTGGCGCTTCATTGAAGCCACGTAGTGAGAGAAAGCCAGGCGCAAAGCTGCTCCCGCCCTGCGGACTAGCGGAGCCTCCCCATTCCCAATAGCATTCCCGATACTTAAAGTGATCTGGAAATTCGTACTTGTATGCGTCATTGTTTGGCTCTATTGCGTGGGCGACAACCAATTCGCGGGTTAGCTGTGCTCCAGCTTTTTGACCAGTTTCGTATTGTCGTTGCATGGCTGGAGAAACATTGTCGAATCCGAAACAGTCGACCAACTGATCAATAGTGAGGGTGAATTCTCGGTAAAATATGAGGGGGCGGAACATGCCGTCATTATCGACGTAGAACTCCCCAAAGCATGGAGTGAAACAGCGAATAACATCGGTTGGATCCTCATAGATCAGAATACAAGCGGTACCAAAGATAACGAGATCGAAGTAGACGACGGCCATCGCTTGGTAGAAGTTCGACTCTTGCATCACCAGCATCATCAGCCGTTCGCATTCTGCGAGCCATAAAGAAATGGGAGATGTCTGCGTAGAATCGATATGGCCGATTTTCAATTTGAACCATTGGCGTGTTGGTGAAGAAACCCCAGACATCATCCCAGACGAGAGGTTCCGTGCAGCAAGTGTGCCAGTTGAGTCCAACATATGTTGGTTGATTGGAGAGCCTCTGCTCATCATATTGGGTGTGATTAGGAATTTGTACCTCCTAGGCAGGAAGTAGTCTGCCAGTTCTCTCGCGTGAACCCACCAAGAGTAACGGTTGACCCGCAAGCCAATGAGTCTGCCTTCGACATGGCGTCGAAGCTCAAGTCGGCCTGGGGTCAGCGGGATGGGCATTATCAAAGCATCCATTCAAGGACGAAAAGACCAGAGTTGTGCGTCGGCACCTTGGCAACTGCCAATTCCGCCCTCAGCCGCTCGATCTCGATGAGCAGTTTAGCTTCATTCTTGGTGACAACGGCGCGGTACTGGTCGACTTCTTTAGTCAGCCGCTCGATCTCGGCCACCTGTTCCCAATAAACCTTGGCCTGCTGCTCAATTTCTGCGCGCAGTCGCTGCACGATGTCGGTCTGCGGCTCTGCCCAGTATTTGCGGTCTTTTCGGAGTTCACAACTCATCTTGCGTCCTATGTCACGCCGGGAAAGAACACGCAGCTGCACCGATAATGATTCCAAGCAGCATCCCGCCGAAGAACTCAACGTCAAAGCGAAGCATCATCGAACCATCCCCCTAATTGAGCTTCGTCGAGCACCACGGTTAGGTCGTTTGATTCCGGTTGCTCCAACCTTCGATGCCCCCGCTTCACGTTCCTGTTGTCGTCGATCAGCCATGTCCGAAGCGGCCATGAGGATGTTGGTTAATGATGGCCCTTGCCGTTGACCACCGAGTTGACCGGCTCCATAAGGCCCAAAGCCACCAACCTGTTGGGAGGTGTCTGGTCCGAGTTTAGCACCGTTTCCGTTTGGCATTAGCGTGGTCCCATTGGATGTTTCTTAGCAATGTAGTCAGCGGCAGCCTTCTCCAAAGCATTGATCTGACTTTTGGAAATCTTCTGCTCAGCTTCCGTTATGTCGGGGTATCGAACGCCACCAGATCCGACAGCCTCAATGTCCTTGAAATGATGAAGCATTAAAGCTCGAACCATCAATTCATCCTGATGATAGGTTAGCTTCTCAGGAAGCAAACCCTCTTTCCGGAGCATCTCAATACCACGGTGCATCGACTCGTGGACTACAGCTGACGGATTGCCTACGTCGAACCATATCTGATCCGCTGGTTTTCCTTTGGCAGTCTGGGAGGTATATAGGCCAGCTACGTTTAATCTCTGCGTCGGGTCGTCGGTCATTGAGGTGTGCGTCGGGGAGAAGCCAAGCTGGGCAACGGAGCTTCTTCGAGAAGCAAGCCAGCCTTTCTGAAGTGCTTCCTCTTGCTTCCCCGTTGCTGGCACAGGATGACCGGCCGGAGCCTCGGGAGTCTTCTTCTTTAGCATCTCCTCGAAGGTCACTAAGCTTACCTTGCCCTTTCCTTCCATATACGCTTCCATCGGAGTGCCGTAGGCAAGGCCGGTTTTCTTAGCTCTGGTGACCTCAGATGGACCTGGGTATTCTGCGGTGTATTGGCCCATCTTCAGTTGAGGATCCTCTGCCGTTGTACCAAGGGCACGTTCTGCTGTCCTTGATGGCATTGGTGGTCCGTAAGCAACCGGCGATGGCTCTGGCTCCTTTGCTTTGCCGAATAGACTTGGGAAGATCTGATCTAACCAAGCAAGCTGCTGCCGTCCTTGGGCAACGTCGAGTTCAGGATCGCGTTGCGGAACCGTTGGCACCTCGCCTCCTAGAAACGTGGTTGGCACTTAAGCGCCTCCAAGGGTTGTTCCTGGCCCTCTCGTTGGAGCCATTGCAGTACCAAGGAAGGTCGGAACGGTTGACCTCCTTGTTGGTTTACTCGTCGCTTCCGGTTGGGTTCCAAAGGCTGGAGGTGGAGATGGAGCGGCTGGAATCACTGGTGGTGGAGGTGCTGGAGGTGGAGAAGGGCTGAAGAAGCTCATGCTGCCTCCTTCATGTGCTTTTCGTCGAATGGGTTGTACTCGGACTCGACAAGCGGCTTTTGCGGATGCTCTCCACCCGCGTTTGCATGTGAAGCGACTGGGAGGGCGAACGTTAAGGCGAGAGCATCCGCAAGGTCCGGAGATTCCAGACCACGTTTCGTCATATCTTCTTTCTTCTCCAACACAATTTCTTGTCGGAGGTTGAAGGTGTATGTGGGGCCAACAAGCTGGGCACGCAGGTCGTCCATGGCTGGGATTGAACCACCCTTGAGCCATGCTCGCATTGAACCCCACATCTCCGCTCGTTTGTTGGCGTACCGCTCCCCATCAGAGCCGGTAGCCCAACCAACCGCATCGGGCTTGGAGCCAAACTGAATGTCAAAGCAGTGAAGATGCAAAGCTCTAACGGCATCGACGACGCCACCACCAACGCCACCACCGTCCACAAAGATTGCATCTGTTCGGTATTGATGGTAGACCTCACTGATACGGCCAGCAAGGTCTACCGTCGAAAGGCCGCGATACCGAAGTGGAGGTATGCTTCGGGCATCCCGACCTTTACGGAAGAATATGACGGATTCGTTTGAACCATATCGAGCGACGTCAACCCCAATTACTAGGGCATCATTGGGGAGACTCAGCGCTTCGCGACGAGCAGCTTCCTCAACATCGGTGGCTGAGATAAACTCCATTTCGCCCGTTCGGGGAAACACACCCCGAACACGTATCCTGACGAAATCCGAGTCCTCGCCGTATGCGTCAATCCACGAACGAATCTGTTCCTTATTCGTGAGGCTAACCTCACGCGAGTCGACCTGTTTAGTCTTCCATACCGAGGCAAACCGTTGACCTGGAAAGCACTCTCTAAAGCGCCCTGTGTTTCGAGTAGGATTCCCAAAGACGCACCAAACAATCTCAGTCTCACTATCGGTAAGTGCACCTTCGGTAGTTTCCCAGATAACATCAGGGATGGCCGACGCTTCGTCGAAGATAACCAGTATCCTTCGGCCTTTGTTATGCAATCCAGCGAACGCCTCAGTGTTCCGTTCTGACCACGGAACCATGTCGATTCGCCACGTTCTTTCATGTGCTTGATCAATGCTAAAGATTGCGGTTGCGGTTAAGGTGAAGTATTCTTTTCCGATGAATCTGTGATACCACTTTCCGAGTTCTGCCCAGGTCTTGGTTCGGAGTTGGGTTTCCGTGTTAGCCGTGACAACTCCTCTAGTATCTGGCTTGGTCGAGATTGCCCACAGTATGAGCCAAGAGACAAGAGCAGTCTTGCCAACTCCATGGCCTGAGGCTGTGGCCATTTGTATTGCTTTGTCAACCGACAAACCATCTCGTACCAACCGCAGGATGTCGGCTTGCCAAGGTTCTGGTCCATCATAAGGCTCCAGCGTTCCCGGTTCTCGCCAAGGGAATGCACCGTAGACGAAAGCGAGGGGATCGGTTGACGTTGAGCCTAGCCAGTCAAGAAGCTTGTCTTCCAATGCCTACACGGAGAATCGTGTGGGGCAAGGCGGTCAAGGCGAAAAGAGCACCTCCACCCCACACGCAGCACTCAAGGCAATCAGTCGTGGTAGACGCTGCCTGAGCGCACCTCTAGATCCGCCTCCTGAATCCGTCTGGCTCGGTTGGTTTGGATGGTCCGGGATCAGGCACGATATTAAGCACGGGCCCGGACTTTAGGTTGCTCGACTCTATGACCTTGAGCCGTTGCACCTTAGAACGTTCAACCGCCTTGTCCAGACGTGCCGCAAAGTCCAGGTTGACATTGACGGCAATCTGCCTCTTAGGATAGCCAGTTCGGTCGGCAGCGTCGGAGTGGATCATTACCAGTTCGCGGAATGAAATGTCGTCAGGTTCGCAATCCCCGAGTTTATCGTTGATTAGTCGAGCAGACATTATTCGCGTAGCCGCAACCGTTTCGTAGTATTCATCTCGTTCTTGGATAAACTCGGTTGTGTCGAGGCTACGGTAGTAAGCAATTAAGTCTTTCATCATTGGGCTTCGACTCAACGTTGAGATGCGAGTCACGGAATAGCCCGTTCGAAGGGCAACTTCTGAAACGCGAAGGCCCATCGCGAGAAGCTTTGCAATCATATGGTGGGAGTCTCGAATCTTTGCAATGTTCGAGACATTACCCTTCGTCGGAAGCGAAGCAGCCTCTTCCTCGGTTAATTCCTTAACCTCGGTTATTTCGATTTGCTTCGGTGGCCTTCCCCGCCCAATCATGCGTCACCATTGGATACACTCCTCCCATTGTGCCAGGGTATCATAGGTCCGATTAAAAGTCAAGCGAAATCTTTTCTTAAATAGGTTCATGAGGCGATTAAGCTAGAGGGAAGATGAAAATTCTTTTTGACTTTTCTTCAAAAGTATGCTACAGTATAATGAGGCCAATTTAATTGGCCGAAATGGGAGATTCTAATGAGTCATGGAACATTCAAAAAGAAATCAGGTAAGAACCGGGTTGAGTTCGTAATAGCAATCCAACTTCCTGACTTTACCTATGCAAACACCATGAGAAGCAGAGCGGTTGCCATGTTCGCCATGAAAGGAAGACTTTCCCAAGGTGTGCAAGTACATCATATTGATGGGAACAGTTTAAATGACATGCCATCGAATTTGGTTATATGCAATCAGGAACAACATAGAATCCTAGATGCTTATTCTCTACTAAGGAGAGAAGGCTTTTCCGTTTCTGGCCCGTTATCACACCCCAAGTTATTGAATGTCACTTACATTGGCAAACTCCTTTCCGACTCTGGAGACGTAGTTCACAAAGCTGTTACTTGGTGGAAAGAAGCGGCTTGGTATTGGTGGTTTGAAGACAATGCAGTTGCGCACTCTTCTCTTCTATTATCCTTACCCAAGATTACACGACGCATCTAGGATATGGGTGTTGGTTTTATTAAAAAATTTGCGCGTGGCCTCTCTGGCCGCCTGAAGTGGTAAATTTTGGGGGCGGGTGGGTCAAGTGGCAGAAATGTTACAGTGAACAGGACCGGAACGAACAACGAACAAACCACGACCGATATGCGAATCGTGCATGGTAGGAATGCGAACAAACATGGCTCACGCCTTATTTTCGCCACAATCGAGGTGCTTCCTTGGCGTCACGTTCGGCATGGTAGCCGGACGGGCTACCTTGCATTGAACGGTCCTGACGATGGAGTTTGTCATGGCTGAACAATTCAAGGCTAAGTGGCAAGAGATCGACCCCAAGACATTGAACCAAGCGGGGAAAGATGCTTGGTTCGGCTGGCAGGCGGCCCTTGATCGGGCAAAGAAGGACAAGCAGACGCTTACCGATGTCCTTCGTGCTCAGCATGCCAGCGAAATCCCGGCCGACATGGAGTTAATCGTGTCGGGTGGAAAGTGGAATAACCGCTTGTCCGTTGCGGTCGTTCCAAAGGAGGGTGCAAGCGGCAGCCGCAAGGCAACGTCGCTGGTGGCTTTCCTGGCGGAGTGCAATGCAAACGGACACGCCGCTTAGTCGTTCCCCGTTCGTTCCGAAACCCGCTGCGGACCCCCGTGGCGGGTTTCGGGCTTCTCCAGGGGGAGCGGTAAGGGGCGAGCACCGAAAACGAACCAGCGGGCTCTCCAACGCGAATGCGGGGCTATCGGTTGCGAACGGTCGGTCGAATTCGCGGCGGTCTAGTGTCGCCTAATATGCCCTAGTGTTTTCTGATTATCCCTACAATAGCTCTACAATAGCTCTCATATGTTCTGATTGCCTAGTCCTGGGGGTAGGCTATGGGTGTGGGTAGTTGTGCTTTGGTTGGGTTCTTATATACTTTTTTTTTTTTTAAAGACAAGAAAACAAGTCACCGAACCCTATTGCTACCCCCCCTGCGTCCTAGGCAATGAGGACATATGAGGGCTACACTAGGGCAACTGTAGAGCAAATCAGGGAACA
>Ga0182033_10000051_pt1 | contig 46903 bp, 39 predicted proteins | sample tim00Cox0000000H_FD_125968 | JGI IMG/M metagenome (GOLD analysis project Ga0182033, IMG submission 125968) | Lab enrichment of tropical soil microbial communities from Luquillo Experimental Forest, Puerto Rico - timezero.00C.oxic.00.000.00H | ecosystem: Environmental > Terrestrial > Soil >...
ATCGATCATCAGGAGCAAACTAGCGTCAGCGACGTTCCCGCCGTGCGTGGATGCCGTCAGGCGGCGCTTTCGCCCGATGCCAAATATCTCGCCTGCCTCGGCAACGACTTGGCGCTGGCGCTCCACAATGTCACCACCGGGGAAAGCGTCTTCAAGAGAGAGAAGTTCTTCGATCTTGATCCCGGCTTTAGCGGTTATGCCACCATTTTGAAGTTTCTTTTCCTTCTATCCCATAAAGATGTGGCCACCCTGCGCTTCTCACCGGATGCCCGTTACTTCGCCGCCTCATCGCGTACCAAGGAAGAGGTGGTCATCGACTTAACCACGGAAAAGAAAATCAGTGTTCCGGGGCAGGTCGAAACCGCCATGCAGTATTCGTTTGCCTTCATCGGGCCCGACCGCATCGTCGGAGTGGATATGTACAAGCCCGAAAAGTCCCCCGTGGTCGAATTTACATCGGGAAAAGTGCTCGAACGGATTCCCTTGGGAGGCGGCGTTCTAGCTTCGGCAAGCAATCCGAGATATGTCCTTGTGCGGCCGCTCAAGGACGTTCCGGTTGGAGCTTTCGACCTAGAGCAGAAGAGGTTCGCCTACACCAATCGCATGCCCGCCACTGATGTCTGGGGCGACGTCTCGGTCAGCGAGCGTGTGAATGGCGAGATCGGTTTGTACAACGTAGAAGGGGCAAAAACGACCACCGCGCTCGAGCTTCCCATTGGCAAGCTGGGCAATCTAGGTTCGTTCACGGCATCTTCGGACTTGAAATGGTTGGCCATGTCTAGCCGCACGCGGGGCGGCATTTGGGGCTTGGATTCCGCGGAGCGTCCTTTTTTTGTCCGCAACTTTCAAGGTGCCTTCGCCGCTCCCAATTCGGTCTTCTATCTCGACTTTCCCGAATTCGACAAGCAAGGCCGCGAGATGGTCGTGCTTAGCCCGGTCACCAAGCAATGGAGGGCCCGCGACGTCGCAAAAGAGGACGATCTCACTTTCTTCGGCAAAATCGTTCTGCGCACCAAGCATAATGAGAAGAACCGCTACGCGCGCCGCAATTTTGCATTGCAGGCCCTGGAGATCGTCAACTTGACGCCTTTATGGTCGCGCAACTTTCCTACGCAAGGGCCCAGCGTGTTCGGCTCGGGTTCGAGCGGAAAGCTCGTCTTCCTATGGAACGCGAAAGTGGACGGTTTGCAGGAGGAACTTGCCCGCGATGGGAAGCTTCAGGCCCTCTGGGACCGGGAAAGGCCTGGCGAAATGGACTTTTTTGCCGAAGTGCTGAACGCTCAGGATGGTACGGCGGTCGGCGGGGCCGTCGTTCACACCGGAAAATACTCCTTCCTGCCGCAAAGCGTGGAAGCGGCCGGAGATTGGATCATGGTTACAGATAATTTGAACCGCGTGCTTTTGTATTCCAGCTCGACCGGAGAGAGGAAAGCCAAGTGGTTCGGTTGCAACCCGCAGATTTCCTCCCACGGCGAGTGGCTCTGCCTTGCCAATGGCGCCGGGCGTCTCGTGGTTTATGATCTGCACACGCTGAAGCAGGCGGGCGATCTTTCTTTTGCAAACCATGTTTCCGGTCATACCTTCTCGGAAGATGGCAAGCGTCTGCTGGTGCTCACAGACGATCAAACGGCATTTGTCATTGACATCGAGGCGGTCTCGGCGGCTGCAGCCTCGGGCAGGAATTAGCGCCCTCGGTCATCTCCTCGGTAGCTCCAGAAGCGGCGCCAGGTCTGTCAGGCGTTCGAGATAAACATCCGCGGGATAAGCCACGCGGTCGTGCGTCCCGAATCCGTAATTCACCGCCGCTGCGAGCGTCCCCGCGTTTCGCGCGGTCTGCACGTCCACTTCGGAATCGCCGACCAACATGGTTTCCCCCGCAGCCGCGCCAAGCTCCTCGAGAATTTTTCTCGCGCCCAGAGGGTCGGGCTTCTTGGTATCAAAACTGTTCCCGCCATACACCGCGCGGAAATACTTCTCTAGCCCTAGCCCTTCCACAATCCTTCTACTCACGCGGACGGGCTTGTTGGTCAGCACCGCCATGGGAAACTCGCGCAGTTCTTCGAGCGCCTCGGCAACCCCCGGATACGGGCGCGTCGAATCGAGCTTGTGCGCTTCGTAGTGCGCCAGGAAAAACCTGAGCGCCTGTTCGCGCTCCTTTTCGGCGGCCCCGTTTCCCAGCGCACGCGCAACCAGTTTCGGCGCTCCGTGCCCGATATAACCGGAGATGGTGTCTTCGTGCAGCTTCTCGCGTCCCATCTCCTCTAGCATCGCGTTGACGGAGCGGATAAGGTCTTGTTTCGAATCAATCAGCGTGCCGTCCAAATCGAAGATCAGCGCGCGAACCACGGAGAAATCCAAGGCGGCCATAAAGGACTTATTTTAGCGCTTCCGCCGCCGTCATCTAACTTTCACGATGGTGTACAGGTTCATGAAGATGGACCGTACCAGTTCCGTGTTTCGCTTTTCGGATTTCTCCGCTCTTCGCGTAAACTGGAGGACTCCGCGGTTGGCACTGCATGTTCCGGGAGACCCCATGGCTCAGGTTTTTCCCTTTCGCGCCTTTCGCTACAACCCGGCTCAGGTCCGGTTCGAACGCGTCCTCACCCAGCCTTACGACAAAATCACACCAGCCATGCAGGACAGCTACTACGCTGCCGATCCCCACAACCTCATAACCGTTGAAAAAGGACGTAGTCAGGCAAGCGATACGACAGAGAACAACGTCTACACTCGTGCCGCCGCCGCTCTCTCAGACTGGATTCGAGGCGGCATTTTGCGGCAGGATCCTGCGCCTTCCTTCTACGCTTACTCTCAGGTATACACGGTCCCCGGCACGGAGGAGCGCCGCATCCGTCGCGGCTTTATCGGCGCCGGCCGGCTCGAAGATTATTCGGCCGGCGTGGTGTTTCGCCACGAGCAAACCCTCTCCGGTCCCAAGGCCGATCGCCTGGAACTCCTTCGCCACACGCGGACACACACCGGCCAGCTCTTCATGCTCTACTCCGATCCCCTTCGGCGCGTCGATGAGATTCTCGACGAAGCGGAGTCTTCGACTCCCGATACCGAGTTTTGCGATGAATACGGCGTCATCCACCGGCTCTGGGTCGTCTCCCGCCCCCGCGACATCTCTCAAATTCAGGGCGCCATGGCCGACCAGAAGCTGGTCATTGCCGATGGCCACCACCGCTACGAAACCGCCCTTGCGTACCGCGACGAGTGCCGTGCCTGCGCTCTAAAAATCGATCCCGACGCGCCGTTCGAACGCGTGTTGATGACCTTCATCAACACCTCGAGCGAAGGCCTAACCATTCTTCCCACACACCGCACCGCTGCGCACATTCACGATTTTTCCTGGCCTGCTGTGCGCCGCTACCTCGAACCGTGGTTTGCCGCCGAAGGTTTTGCTTTCTCGAACGACGCCGAGAAGGCCGAAGCCCGCAAAAGATTCCTCGCCTCCCTCGATGGCGCTCGATCGCGGCGCGGCATCGGAGTCTATCCCGCAGCCGATTCACCAAGACGCGCCTTCTACCTCCTCACGCTCCGCGACGGCGCCAACCTGACCGACCTTCTTCCTAATGTCTCGCCGCTCCAGCGCGAACTGGACGTCGTCCTGCTCCACGAAGGAATCCTCGAGCCCGCTCTGGGCATCACGCCGCGGGCGGTTTGGGCTGAAGCCCATCTCACTTACGAACGCGAAGCGGGCGCCGCTCTCGACGCGGTCGACTCCGGCCGCCAGCAAATCTCTTTCCTTTTGAATCCCTGTGCCGTCGAGCAAGTCATGAAAATCGCTACTGCCGGTGAAGTTCTGCCGCAGAAATCCACCGACTTTTATCCCAAGCTTCTCAGCGGCATTACCATGTACGGTGTCAGCTCGCCTTGTTGACCGTGGCCGCTTCGGCCTGCCCGTCTTCCCGGCCCCCCTTGTGCGCCGGGAGGGAACTGGCATAGAGTAGCTATCCCGGCAGCACTCCATGGCCCTCCCGGCGAGGAAGAAGAGCAAAGGAATTCATCATGTCCTCTTCCAGCAAGCGCCTTTTGTTTTTATCTCTTCTCGCCATTCTCTTGGCTTCATTCTCTCCCGCGGCTTATACGCAGGTCACCACGCACACCGGCAATTTCCCCGACGGCGCTACCTACGTCATGCAAGTTCCGGCTAATTGGAACGGCACGTTATTCCTCTACAGCCACGGCTACGTGCCTCCGGGGAGTTCCAATCCCGCACGAGACGTGGGTGACCCGGCCACAGGCCTGTTCATGCTTTCGAGCGGTTTCGCACTCGCCGGATCATCGTACGCGCACACTGGGTGGGCCCTACAGGAAGCTCTGCTTGATCAAATTGCTGTCCTCGATATTTTCAAACGGGACTTTGGCACGCCGAGCCGCACCATCGCCTGGGGCCATTCTCTCGGCGGGATCGTCACGGCGGGCCTTATCCAGCGCTATCCGGACCGTTTTGACGCCGCCTTGCCGATGTGCGGAGTCCTCTCCGGTGGCGTCGCCACTTGGAACACGGCGCTTGATTCCGCCTTCGCTTTCAAGACCCTGCTCGCACCAGGCAGCGGCTTAGAGGTGGTCCATATCGCCGACCCAGTTGCCAATCTGGCCCTCGCCGAAGAGATGCTAGTGGTCGCGCAATCCACGCCACAGGGCCGCGCGCGTCTCGCTCTGGTCGCCGCTCTCTCTGACGGCCCTGGCTGGTTCGAGCCGCTTTCTCCCGAACCGCCGGCCTCGGATTTTGCAACCCGGGAGTTCAACCAGTTCCTCTGGGCGCAAAATGTGGATTTTCCTTTTCTCTTTGCTCTTCGCGCGGAATTGGAGTTCCGTGCCCAGGGCAACCCCTCGTGGAACACGGGCGTCGATTACCGAGCGCAACTTAGCCGTTCCATCGATCAAGCCGAAGTGTCTGCCCTCTATCAACGAGCAGGGTTGAGCCTCGAAGGCGATCTCCGAACACTCGAAGAGGCAGTGCGCATCAGCGCCGACCCTGAGGCTCTTCACTATCTCGAATCCAACATTATCTTTGACGGGCAGATCAACATTCCCGTGCTCACCATGCACACCAACGGTGATGGGCTGGTCGTTGTTCAAAACGAATCCGCCTACAAACGCGTCGTCGACGCAGCAGGTGATTCCGCCTTCTTGCGGCAGACTTTCGTGCATCGCGCCGGCCATTGCGCGTTCACGCCCGCCGAAACCATAACCGCCGTTGAGTCGCTCCTGTTCCGCCTCAACACGGGTGTATGGGGGGTGCTCGACGCGGACTCCCTGAACGACACGGCTTCCGCTCTCGGCCCCGGCTTCAACATCTTTCCCTCCCCCACGGCCCCCGTCATCTTGCCGGTGAAGCCGGCGTTCTTCGATTTCACTCCCCGTCGCTATCTTCGGCCTTTCGACGCGCTCGGTGATGGCTGTCAGTCTGATCCGGTCTGCCGCACGCAATTCTCGTTGGCAAGGCACGAGTCTGAGGACGCGCCTGTAAGCACCGCGATTGGGGACCGCCGCGACTAGGGCGACTCCACCCGAGTGGCGATCCTGATTTTGGGGGAATGGTGCGAGGCGGGCTCGAAAAATCCGCGTCCTAATCTATGAGCAAATTCATAAATCGGACGATGTCGGCCTGCTCGCGGTCTTTTTGCGTACTCCGCTCGGGGCTTTCCGTCAGCGCCGCGAGCCTCTCAGCCAGCACGCGCATGGCTCGGTCTCGCGGCACATACGCAATCTCGTGCCCTTGTACCATCGTCCAACCATTATTCGTTCGTTGCAGTTCCAGTTGATGGTCTTCCCGGCCCGGTTGCGAAGCCATGCGTTCAGGCGTTAGCGCCGCGACCGTTTCCAGTTGGATCTGCGCCGTGCCGCGTTTTCCGTTCAGCGCGACGCTGCTCACTTGCAGTTGCCGGTAAACCACCACCGGCCGCTCCAGTTTCTCGAGGTTCGCGGCGCGCAGGATTTCGCTCGCCTCAAGATTCGCCGTCTCGAGCGCGGCCGTCACGTCCGCCGCCCTCGGCTCCTTCCCTCTGGTCAAAATCGGCCAAGAGTGTGTTTGCGAGGAATTCTCCGCCCGCGATTTGTCGGGCGCGCCCTCGCCGCGCACCTTGCTTGGCGTCGTGGCCGACGCAGTTTTCACGGCCCGAAGACTCGGCTGATTTTCCGTTAGGCCGAGCACAGCCTGCTTGGATGGCTGGCCCGACCGGCCCGCCGCTTCCACCGTTCCACCCTCGTTTTTGAGTGGACTCTTGGTCAAATACCGGTAAAAGCGTGGATACCCCCGCGCTTGCCAGTAGGTCGAACCATAATCTTGGATCCGCGTCCCAGCTGTGACGGAGCTGAAAAACGAATGACTACGGGGACTCAGGACGATGCCGACGTGCCCGCGCCACACGATCAGGTCGCCCGGTTGCGCCGTGCGCACGCGGAAGAAGCTACCTGCGCCGAGGAAAAGGTCCACGGAGGTGGCGTAGGGATAAGGGTACCCCGCCCTCTGATACAGGGTGTGCACCAGATGCGAGCAGTCTGGGGCCAAACCCTCTTCGTCGTCCGCCCACGCAATCCCTTCGGCTATCGCTTGACCTTCTTTCAGGCTGAGTAGACGATAGCCAGCCGGAACAGCCGGGGCTCGGTTTGTTGGCCCCGGCCCGGGCGCCGGCCTCGCCGATGGTCGGCCTGCCGCTGGCTGCCCTGACGTCTGCGCCTGGCTTGGGCCCTCGAGCGACACCAACCCCAGCAAAACCGCCGCAAAGCATATGAGCGCGAGAGAGAAGCGCATTCGCATCCTCCAAGCTTAGACGACAAGCTTAGACGAGCGTTTTTCCGAGCGCGCCATCCTTGTGGTCAATGAATTACCGTCCGTTGGTACAGGCGTTAAATTATAGAAAAAAGGAACGTTAAAGCCTAGAGGTTAGATCCTCCGCCCGTCCCGATCGCTCCCTCGCCCCGAGTAATCTCTCCTTCATCTTCTGCGACTCTTGATCGAGAAAAACCATCCGAGCCGCCTCGGCGCTTGTCAGTTCATCGGCAGTCCAGCGGGCCCGCATGATGCCGGCCACAGCGTGCGAGTTCGTGCCGAGCAAGAGGTGGCCTAGCTCATGCGCTGCCACGTGGCCCAGCAGACTTGCAATATCGGTCCGGTCACTCCTCTCGAGCTCCTCCATGGGCTCGTAAAACAGATCCGCAAGGTACCCGATGCCATCTTCGCCCTGAAAGGAGACTCCCATAGCCTCTCCGTTCAACCCGGCCGACTTTCGGACGATCCGCAAATGCAGGTGCTTCGGAAATGCCACTTCGCCGCACGCCCTCGAGGCGTGCTCGCTTGCCGCAGGCACCTCGCAGTTCAGCCAGTTCACCGCAATTCCGGCTCTTTGAAAAATTCGCGATGCCGCCGCCTCCGCTCGGCTTAGTACTTCCCCCGGCACCCCCGCCTCGTTGTAGACCGAAACGGTCAGCGGGGCCTTTTCCTCGGTTAGACCGTTCTTTGTGCCCCTTCCCCAAAGGCTCGTGTCGAGCAAAATCAGGAGAGCAACAAACGGAACACAGCTTGAAAACGTCTTTGTAATCATGGCGCCCACCTCTTCAGGTGGCGCCAAAAATGGTTGAGTCAAATAGGTATAGCAATGACGGGGAGAAGGCGCACATCTCATTTCCCGATGACGAGATAACCTTCCTACGGTCAGATACCTAGGACGAGGAATCGCGAGCCATCTCTCGGAAACTTTCTCTCTAGACGACCCGTTACTACCATAGGGGCCAAGTCTCAGGGACGATCAAGATGCCAGGTAGCGTGGTCCATCGCGGCGTTATCCGCTTTGCAACCTTTGAAGTCGACCTTCCCGCGGGGCGGCTATGCCGCAACGGCTTAAGGGTCCGCCTCCAGGACCAGCCCTTCCAGGTTCTGGCCATGCTCCTTGAGCGCCCCGGCGAGGTCGTCACCCGCGAAGAGCTCCGTGCCCGCCTGTGGCCGTCCGACACCCTTGTGGATTTCGACCACGGCCTCAACGCCGCCGTCAAGCGTCTCCGCGACGCCTTGGGCGACTCGGCAGAAAACCCCCGTTTCGTCGAAACCCTCGCCCGCCGCGGCTACCGCTTTCTTGCTCCGGTCGACGTTCCCGGCAAAGAGCCTGAAACCTCGGTCATCTCCAACTCAGCTGAATCGCGATGGCGGCTTTTTGCGCTTGGCTTCCTCGTCGTCATTTTGGCGATTGGCTTAGGCCTGCACGTGGGAATTCGCGCTTCCCGGGCCCTTCAGCCGGTTCTTCCTAAGGAAATCCGGTTGACCGCCAACTCCCCCGACGTCCCCGTTTATTCCGCGGCGCTCTCTCCCGACGGCCGCTATCTGGCTTACATCGATCCGCGAGGAACTTTCTTGCGGGAGGTCGCCACGGACGAGTCCCACGCATTGCCGCTCCCCGACGATTTCCGCGTCCATCGTTTGAGCTGGTATCCGGACGGAAGCCATTTGCTCGCCGAAGCGATCGCTGGCAAGGAAGAGCGCTCCAGCTTGTGGAACGTTTCCGCGCTGGGCGGAGCTCCGCGAAAACTGCTTGTCGACGCCGAAGCCGGCAGCGTGTCGCCGGACGGCAAGCAGGTAGCCTTCCTGCGCGGTGACAAGTTTGATGATTCTGAGATTTGGCTGGCCGATAGCGACGGCGGCGAGCCGCGCGTGGCGGTCCATGTCGCGGGATTCGTTGTTGGCCCGCCCGCGTGGTCACCCGACAGCCGACGCTTTGCCTATCTCAAGGACGTCTACTGGCCCGGCTCCCGCAGCGAAGACGTTCGGATCGAAATGTACGACCTCGCGGGCCGCAAAAGCGACGTGATTCTCTCCGACTACCGCTTGCAATACGGTCTTGTCTGGACGCGCGACAACCGCATTCTGTTCTCACGCGCAGAGGAGCCCCCGAACCAGGGCGAATCCAACGTGTGGTCGCTCGAAGTCGATCGACGGCCCGCATGGCGATGGGGCGCTCCGGTACGCCTCACCAGCGGGCCGGACTGGAAGCCGGTCATAAACATGTCCGCCGACGGAAAGCACGCCGTCTTCATTCGCACGAATATTGAGCCGGCGGTTTATGTCGCGGATGTGGATGCCAAGACGCGCGAGATCGGCAGGTTAGAGCGTCTGACTCACGACGAATGGCAGAGCCGTCCCTACGAGTGGACCCCCGACGGCAAGTCGGTTTTGTTTGTCTCCGACCGCGAGGGCAGGTTTCACATCTTTCGACAGCAAGTCGGCGCCGCGGCTCCCGAGCTTGTCGCTGGCGTGCAAGGCTCGCCGCGCATTCTGCGGCTCAATCCCGAGCGCACGGAAATCCTGTACTCCGTCGAATCGGATCGGAAAACCGCCGGCGCGGCACGCGGTGAGACCTCGAGCGAGAACGCGGGCGTGCCCGGCCAGCACGCCAAGAGCACGTCGCCGGAAAGCGAATTCCAGTCTACCAACGTGCGCCTGATGCGCATTCCGCTCGATGGCGGTGTCTCCCAGCTCGTACTCGAAGATTCCGGCATCAACAACTTTCAGTGCGCGCGCTTGCCCTCGCGCGAGTGTCTTTACAGCCGATACACGAAAGACGCGCTTGTCTTTGAAGAATTCGACGCCAAAACGGGCGCCAAGAAGGAACTGCTGCGCACGAGCGAGCCCGAATGGCAATACTTCAATTGGAGCCTTTCCCCGGACGGCCAGACGGTGGCGCTGGCCAAGAAGATGAGGGCGGCCGAGGAAGCCGAAATCCGCTTGGTTCCCACACGTGGTGGAACCCCACGGGTGCTGAAAGTGAAGGACTGGGGGCGCATTGCGACGCTCGATTGGGCCGCCGATGGAAGAAGTTTTTGGGCCAGCGCGACGCTTCACGGGGAAACGCGCGCATTGATCAACATCGATCTCCGGGGCCGCGCGAAGCCGGTTCTCCTCGAAAGCAAACCCTATGTCGGCTGGGCCATTCCTTCCGAGGACGGCAAACACCTCGCCATCTGGGAAGCCACCGGCGGCTCGAACGCCTGGTTGCTCGAACTTCCCCCTGCCTGGTAACTCCTCTTTGGTTTCTAGATCTAGAGCTCGACGCTTCTTTCTCCGGACGCATCGCCGTCCTCCCAGAGTTAAAGCCCCTCGTCTCCATGGTTTGCACGTTCATCGGTCCGCTGCCCGCGGCCCTGCCGGTTGCGTTATGATATGGGGAGTATTCCCGTCGACATGGCATCGCATCAACTTTCTCCTTACACGACAAAAGAACTCTCGAGGAAAACCTGGCCGGATTTTGTGCACCTGTTCTCGCAAGGGAGCGGCTGGGATTTCTGTCAGTGCATGCACTTTCACCGGCCGCGGAGCTTGCCGAAAGACCAGTGGCTCCGCACGCGAGCTGCGCGGGGCATGCGCAATCGCCGGCACAAGCGCGCACTGGTCGAGCAGGGATGCGCGCATGGCATCCTCGTCTACGCCAACGGGGAGCCGGTGGGCTGGTGCCAATACGGACCGCGCGAAGAGCTTCCGCGCATCGATAACAAGCGCGCCTACCAAGGCCTCGCTCCCCAAGGCCCGGAAAAACTCTGGCGCATCACCTGCTTTGCCGTTCTGAAGCCGTATCGCAAGCGCGGCGTCGCCTCCGCGGCGTTGCGCGCCGCTCTGGAAGCCATTCGCCGCAGAGGCGGCGGCCTCGTTGAGGCCTACCCCATCACGCGCTGGCTCGCGCGCGCCTTTGGCAACGAGTCCACCCACGGCACCGAGTCCATGTTTGTGAAGGCGGGATTCCAGCGCGTCGGCCCGTTTGGCAGCACACGCTATAGCTCGCACGTGCTGATGCGCAAAACCGTGTGAATTTGCGCTGCTGCCCTCATCCCGCCCTTCCAAGGCCTTTCTTCTTGACTCCCGCCGCTCCCTCCTCGTAGGCTCCCTCGAGCGGTTCGTGCGGCCCCTTTCGAGTTGCAACTTTCTGAAAATTGGTCGCGGAGGATTCCGATGGGAAAAACCAATGTGGCTCGTGTCCTTCTCGGTGGTTTACTGGCTGGCCTGGTCCTGAATGTCTTCGAATATGTTTTGAACGGCGTCGTCTATGCGTCTCAGTGGGACGCGTTCGAGAAGATGCTCGGTCGTCACATGCGTCCTGGCGCCATTCCCTTTTTCGTCGCTTCGACTTTTGTTATGGGGATTGGCGTGGTCTGGCTGTATGCCGTGGCGCGGCCCCGCCTCGGGCCGGGCCCCAAGACGGCCACCCTCACCGGATTGGCGTTCTGGCTCTTCGGCTACGCCATTCCGGCGGCCAATGACGTCGTAGCGGGTCTGAGTCCGGGACGCCTCACGGTTGCCGTGACCCTCGTTCTACTGCCAGGCGCGATTCTGTCCTCGATCGGCGGCGCCTGGCTCTATAGCGAGGCGGCCAATCCCTGATGGCGACCTGAAAACGGGGGCCGCTGTCTGGAGCGAAGTCGGCCGGTTCAGACGGTTTTTGGTCGGAAAGGAGTCCTAGGGCGAGATTTGTTCCGGGGCCGACCACGGGTGTGGCTCGCGAGCCTCGAGGAACGCGAAGATGGTCATGAGCAAAGCGAGCGCAGCCATCGCTCCATCTTCGAGGATTTTCTTAAGGCTGATGGGTTCGGGGGTAGCAAAGCATCCGCAATTGATGTTCATATGCAGGAGGTAGGCACGGGTGACCAGGGTCAGGAATCCCAGCATGAGAAGAGTTACCAGTGAAGCCCAGATGCGCAGACCCCAGCCAATCAGCAGAAGCAGGCCGAGCAGGATTTCCGCGAAGGGCAGGGTGTGCGCGACAAAATCCACCCCCGCGGGCGACAGCAGTTTGTAGGACTCCACCTGCTCGGCAAAGGTCGCAAGATTCGTGGAGATGGAAAATCTCAGGACGAACATCGGCCACAAGTGCGTGTTGGGGAAGAAAATCTTGGAGATTCCCGCGTAGACAAAAATTCCGCCAAGAAGCAGGCGGCCGATCCAGATGGTGGCGCGCCGGAAACGGAATGGGCTCGATTCGAGCATGGGAAAGTGTCGGTTCTCCGCCGTCCGTTCTTCGTGGTTCGTTTCAAGAGAACCTAGAATCGCGGCCTCTCGCCGACTGGGTTCTCCGATCCTACTTTTGTGAAAGCAGTTGCTCCAGGAATTGCTTCATGGTGTCGTACGTCATCACGCCCGCGTAGGGATAGGTCTGGCCCTTGCAATGAAAAATGGTGGTGGGCGTCTGGCTGACGCGGTATGTCTGGCCGAGCGCAAAATCCTTGTCGATCAGCGCGTCGAGCGAGCCGCCCTTGACGAGTGCGCGGACCTTGTTCATTTCCGAAGGAGTGAGGACCGCGGCCACCGTGCCATCCACGTCCCCGGTCTGCTCCCATTTCTCCTGGTTCTGGAACAAAGCCTGTTCGACCGGCTCGACCTTGCTGATCTCCGCCGCGGCGCGGGCATAGCGAGCGGCGACGCGGGAGTAGGCGTGCATCGCGAGCGGGAAATCGCGATGAAGCAGATAAACCTTTCCGGTCGTGACGTAGTTGTCCATGAGCAATCGGTTGGTGGTGGTGTAGAGGGTCTTGCAGGCCGGACACTGGTAGTCGCTGAATTCTTCCATGACCACCGGCGCGTTTTTCGAGCCAAACGCTTTGTGAGGATCAACGTCTTGAAGCGCTAAAGCTTGCGCTACGGGAGTGGCGGCGGCTTCGGCGGCAAGCGGGGAGGGCGGGAGAAGCCGGTCCGCCGCGGGTGGTTGAGGCAAAGGAACAGGGCCGGGCGGAGGTGCCAGGCGAGGTGGCGGGGCTTGATGGAGCGAGGGCAGAAACAAAGCTAGCAAAACCAGCAAGCTCACGCTGACCATCGCAACCAGGATGCGCCGACGATTCACGCCAACCTCCAGAAAGGCTCGATGAAATGACTCGTGCCGAACTAAACAATTCTACCGCGAAATGAGCCGAAGCAACGGACACTTCCCTCGTTGATCGGCGAAAAGGGAAACCCTGGCAAGAGCCGCAAATCGGTTGGTTGCTTGTCGACGGCGGCTCTCCTCGCCTCACCCTGAAGCTGGATCGCATGGTTTCGCCGCGATGAACGAGGACGGCCCATGGTCCCCGTTTGGGTGAGTGAAGGAGGGATGCTTCGGCCCGCGTTCGAGTCACGCCCGTAAAAGATTGAAAATACAGGCCATCATGACCTATATAAGAAAACTTGACAAGATCACACTCAACCTGTATACTCGCGACTATTGCCGGTCCTGCAGGGCGAGCGCCCAGGGTAGTCTGCCCGGGATGCCCGGGAGAAGAGTGTAAGGGGCGGGGCGGCGAACGGCAAACGGTTTGAGGAGGCTAAGGGATTATGAGCAAGATCATTGGAATTGACCTGGGGACGACCAACTCTGTTGTGGCAGTCATGCAGGGCGGGGAGCCTGTGGTCATCCCCAACCAGGAAGGTTCGCGGACGACGCCGTCGGTTGTGGCCATCACCAGGACCGGCGAGCGATTGGTCGGACAGGTGGCCAAGCGGCAGGCGGTGACCAATCCGGAAAACACGGTGTATTCGATCAAGCGCTTCATGGGCCGCCGGTTCGACGAAGTCGGCGAAGAAATGCGGCGAGTGCCGTATAAGGTCGTGAGGGGCCCGCACGATGATGCCAGGGTTGATATCTCCGGCAAACTCTACAGTCCGCCGGAAATCTCCGCGATGATTCTGACCAAGCTGAAGAACGCGGCAGAAGACTTCCTTGGTGAAAAGGTGAGCAAGGCGGTCATCACCGTCCCCGCGTACTTCAACGATGCGCAGCGGCAAGCCACCAAGCAAGCAGGCGAAATCGCCGGGATGGAAGTAGTGCGCATCATCAACGAGCCGACCGCGGCGGCGCTTGCCTACGGGCTGGACAAGAAGAGCGATGAAACGATCGCGGTGTACGACCTGGGCGGCGGCACGTTCGATATTTCCGTGTTGGAGGTGGGCAGCGGCGTCGTCGAAGTGAAGTCCACCAACGGCGACACGCACTTGGGCGGCGACGACGTGGACCAGCGCATCGTGGACTGGCTGATCGATGAGTTCAAGAAAGAGAACAACATCGACCTGAGCAAGGACCGCATGGCGCTGCAGCGGCTGAAGGAAGCAGCGGAGAAAGCCAAGATCGAGCTGTCGCAGCTGATGGAGACGGAGATTAACCTGCCGTTCATCACCGCGGGGGCCGGCGGGCCGCTGCACATGCAACTGAAGCTGACGCGGACGCGCCTGGAGCAGATGATGAACGACCTGCTCGAGCGCTCGATGAAGCCGGTGAAGCTGGCGCTCGAAGACGCCAAGCTTTCGCCAAACGACATCCAGGAAGTGGTGCTGGTCGGCGGCTCGACGCGTATCCCGAAGGTACAGACGCTGGTGCGCAACTTCTTCAACGGGAAGGAACCGCACAAGGGCGTGAACCCGGACGAAGTCGTGGCTGTCGGCGCGGCAATTCAGGGCGCGGTGCTGGCGGGCGAGGTGAAAGACATCCTGCTGCTCGATGTGACGCCGCTTTCGCTGGGTGTCGAGACACTCGGCGGCGTGATGACCGTGCAGATCCCGCGGAACACCACCATCCCGACACGCAAGGTGGAAACCTATTCGACGGCCTCGGACAACCAGCCGGGGGTGGAGATCCATGTGCTGCAGGGCGAGCGCAAATTCGCCGCGGACAACCGTTCGCTCGGCAAATTCAAACTCGACGGCATCCCGCCGGCGCCGCGCGGCGTGCCGCAGATTGAAGTCACCTTCGACATCGACGCCAACGGGATCCTGAACGTGAGCGCGAAGGATAAAGCCACGAACAAGGAGCAGAAGATCACCATTACCGCATCGAGCGGTTTGACCAAGGAAGAAGCCGAGAAGATGCGCGTCGAAGCGGAATCGCACTCGGAAGACGATCGCAGAAGGTTCGAGGAAGTCGAATCGCGCAACCGTTTGGACGGAATGGTCTTCCACGCGGAGAAGACCATTCGCGAAAACCGCGACAAACTGCCGGAAGGCGACGTCAAGAAAGCCGAGGAGGCCATTGAAGACGCCAAGAAGGCGATGAGCGAAGGCGGAACGGCAAAGCTGCGCTCGGCCACGGAAAACGTGGAGCGCGCCCTGCACCGCATCGCGGAAGAACTGTACAAGACCTCGCAAGCCGCCGGCGCGGCAAACACCGGCGCAGGCGGTGGCGGGCCAGCCACAGGTTCAAGTGGCGGAGGCCAGGAGCAGAAAAAGCCCGGCGACGTGATCGACGCCGAGTACGTGGACGTGGACGACAGCAAGAAGCCGAACTAAAGACCGCTCGGAAGCCTTAGGTAGTAGTAAGTTTCTCCGTGCGAAAGTAAGGACGGTCGTGAAAACGATCTAGCTGGTTCTCGGACAGGGGCGCAGCATGCTGCGCCCCTACAACAAAACAAGGCTTGGCGCCACGGTTGGCGCAAACATGGCGACGACGACGAAACAGGATTATTACGAAGTGCTTGGCGTGCCCCGCAAGGCGAGCCTGAAGGATATCCGCACCGCTTTTCGCAAGCTGGCTCGCAAATACCATCCCGATCTGAACCCCGGCGACAAGGCAGCGGAGGAAAAATTCAAGCAAATCCAGGAAGCTTACGACGTCCTCTCGGACACGAAGAAGCGGCAAATGTACGACCAGTACGGCTTCTATAGCGAGAATCTGCCGCCGGGAGGCTACCCAGGAGGGCAAAGCCCCAGCGATCCCGGGGTGAACTTTGATTTCGGGGGATTCGATTTCGCCGGCGGAACCGGCACGGCCGGCGGTGGAGCGAGTTTCCGGGACCTTTTCAGCCAGTTTTTTGGCGGGCGGGGCGGCCACGCCGATGAGCCCGAACACGAGCCGGGCGGCGATCTCGAATATCAGATCGAGATTGACTTCTGGGACGCGGTGCGCGGCGCGGTGAAGAAACTCTCGATCACCCGAATGGACGCATGCGAAACGTGTCACGGCACCGGGGCGGTGGGCTCACCGCAAACTTGCCCGACCTGCCACGGCACAGGTTCCATCCAGCAGGCCGCGGGCAAGATGCGCTTCAACGTGCCATGCACGCGCTGCGGTGGAACGGGCAAGCTGCGCACGGCTTGCCGGACCTGCGGTGGCGAAGGACGCGTGCGACGGACGGAGACCATTGACGTCCGCATCCCCGCGGGCGTGGCCAATGGCGGGCGCGTGCGGGTGCCGGGGAAAGGAAGCGCGGGGACCATGGGCGCTCCGGCGGGCGATTTGTATTTGCGTGTGGTGGTGCGGCCGCATCCGTTTTTTGAGCGGCGTGGCAACGATCTCTACGTTCGCGTGCCGGTAACGGTTGCCGAAGCGACGCTCGGTGCGAAGATTGAAGTGCCAACCATGGACGGGCGGGCGCTCGTGCGGATTCCTCCGGGAACGAACAGCGGCAAAACGCTGCGGCTGAGAGAAAAGGGCGTGCCAAGCGCGAGGAACGGGGCGCGCGGCGACCAGTACGTGGAGATTCAAGTGGTGGTGCCGCAGCCGACCGACGAGCGCGTACGGACGCTGATGAAGGACCTCGAGAAAGTGTCGCCGGAGGATCCGCGGAAGGATTTGTTCAGCAAAGCCGGTGTTTAAGGAGCGCCAGAAAACCGCTAGCCGGGACTCGCCATGGGCGAAGCGAGCAAATCGGTCTTGACGTTTTGCGGCGGGGAGTCAGAGGAAGTTCGCACTCCCTGCCCCGTTCGACGCGCTCCTCGGTCCGGCTCCCGAGGCCATTTCGGTGTGGCGGTTTGAGGAATCCGGGCATCAAAAACCAGGTTTGAGCTGACAGGTCATGCCAACAAGAGCGAAAAAACGAGCCAAGGCCGGATACATGATCAGCTCCGTCGCGGAGCTGTACAAGCTGCACCCGCAAACGCTGCGCCTGTACGAGCGCGTGGGGTTGCTGAAGCCGTCGCGCTCGCAGGGCAATACGCGGCTCTATACGGATGCGGATTTGGAACGGCTGGAAGTCATCCTGACGCTGGCGCGCGACATGGGCGTGAACCTGGCCGGCATCGAAATCATTCTAAATATGCGGGAAAAGATGATCGAGATGGAGAAACAGATGGGCGAGTTCGCCCAAGTGGTCCAGCAGGAGTTGTCGCGCGTGGCGGCGAGCTATCCGCGGGAGAGGGCGCCGCGGCATGCGATTGTGAGAGCGACTCCGAAGGTGGTGAGGTAGGAAAGTCCTGGAGTCATCGGTTTTCCGTTCTTCGTCAAGCGCTCCCGCCAATCGCGCTTTGTTCCCTCCTCAAAAGCAAAGGCTTCCACAGGATTCCCAGAGAAGACAACTTGCCGAAGATGTGGTGCGACCGTATGCTGGCCTCAGACGAGAGAGAGGGCCCGCGGAGCCCGCCTGGTCGAGGCCGGCCCCGGAACGACGGTTTTTGGGGATCGCCAAAATGGCGCTCGAAAATTGCACGATGTGCAGAGGGACGGGATGGAAGCTGGTGCCGCGGGCAGATGGCGCGGCAGGCAAGGTCGCCGTGCCGTGCGACTGCGGGATGCGCGAGCGAGCGGGGCGTGTCATGGAGCGGGCGCGGATTCCGAAGCACTACGAAGAGTGCGACTTTGAGAGTTTTGAAACGGAATTGGCCGATGGCAAGAGCTATACCACGCAAAATGCCTCGGCCCTCAAGCAAGCCAAGCTCATCACCCAAAGGTTTGTCAGCGAGTACCCCGGAGGGGATCAAGCGGGACTGCTGTTAATGGGACCGCCAGGGACCGGCAAAACTCATCTTGCGATTGCCGCCCTGCGAAGCCTAATCAGTCGCGGCCACGGTGGTTACTTTTGTGAGTATGGAAAGCTGCTCCGAGAAATTCAGCAAAGCTACAGCTCAGAGAATGACTTGACCGAAATGAAGATTCTAGAACCGGTCCTTTCAACCGAAGTGTTGGTGCTCGATGATCTCGGGTGCATTAAACCTTCCGATTGGGTCCGAGACACCGTGGGTTATATTCTGAACGAACGCTATGTGCAGCGCTCTCGAGACTTGACCCATCCGCGTTGCACCATCATTACGACCAACTATTTTGATGAGCTGGAGCAGAAGGAAATCAGGTCGCCAACCGGAAAAATCTCGATCCTAACCGAGGACGCGTTGTGGAATCGCATCGGGGAAAGAATGAGGTCCCGCCTGTACGAGATGTGCCGAACCGTCAAGATTGAGCGGGGCACGCCCGATTTCCGGCTGCAAGTACGCCAGGCCGGGCGAGCCCGCGCATGAAGCAGGGGATCTCAAGCCCAGGCCGCAACACCGTTTTTTGCCGGTCCTCGCTCTGGATAGACCGGTGAGGCTAGTCCAAGTAGTCTAGCGTAGTCTAGTAGTTTCATTGACATAGGCGCGAGGCGGCGAGTATGCTTTTCAAGTTGCAGCGTACTGTGACGTTCGCAGCATTTCCCGTTTGACCGTGGCCTGGTGTCCCGGTCAATCACCTTGCACTAGACCCTAGTAGGGATTCCGCAAGGAATTTATGCGAGAAATGTGGGGCCGCCGAGCGGCTGCCACATCGGAAGTATCTTCTGGAGGCCAACAACCATGTTTCCTGACCACGAGAACCCGTCGAACATCGCGGGTGCCGCCGCAACCGCACCGAGCAATACCGAAGCCAGTACACCTGAAGAAACTGCTCCCCCTATCGCCGAACAAGCTGAATCGACAAACGGGGTATCGGCTGCTAGGACGGCGCCGGCCAGTGAAATATCTGCGCCTGAAGACTCAGCAGCGACACCGAACGGAGCGCAAGCGCCCGGCGAGGCCGTCGCCGTCGGCGGGGAAGCCGGGGGTACGGAAGACTCCGCTGCGGAGGAAGAGGCTGCCGGATCTGAAGAGATGAGCAAGCTGATGCAGGAGTTCGACGAAAAGCAGGAAGCCGCGGCTTCACACGAGGTGGTCGAAGTCAAGGTGGTTGCCTACACCGAGCACGGCGTGGTGGTGGATCTCGGAGGAAAGACGGAAGGGCTGATTCCCGCTGCAGAATTCGCGGAGACGGAAATCCCGCGGCCGGATCCGAACGCCACGATCGAAGTGCAGCGTTCGGGCGAGGTTAAGGACGGTTACGAGATCGTTTCCTACCAGAAAGTGCTGCGCCGGAGGACTTGGGAAAAGATCGACGCGGCATTCAAGGCGAAAGAAACGATACCCGGCAAGGTGGTGGACCGCATTAAGGGCGGGCTGGTGGTGGACATCGGTGTGCGCGCGTTCTTGCCGGGTTCGCAGTACGACTTGAAGCCTGCGCAGAACCTGGACGAACTGCTCGGCACGGAAGTCGAGGTGCGCGTCACCAAGTTGAACCGCCGGCGCGGCAACGTGGTCGTGAGCCGGCGCGCCCTTCTCGAGGAGGAATTGCACGCCAAGCGTGCGGCGCTGATGGATACGCTCAGCGAAGGCCAGATCGTTCACGGGCACGTGAAGAACGTCACCGACTACGGGGCGTTCGTGGACCTGGGCGGAATCGACGGGTTGCTGCACTTGACGGACTTGAGCTGGGGCCGCGTGAAGCATCCTTCGGATGCGGTCAAGACGGAGCAAGAGCTCGACGTGATGATTCTGAAGTTCGACAAGGACAAGCAGCGCATTTCGCTGGGACTGAAGCAGTTGACCCCGGATCCCTGGGTAGGCGCGGCGGAAAAGTATCCCGCGGGTGGCAGGGTTCAGGGAAAAATCGTGGGTGTCGTCGACTACGGCGTGTTCGTCGAGCTGGAACAAGGCATCGAAGGCCTGGTGCATGTTTCCGAGATGAGCTGGAACAAAAAAGTTCAGCACCCGTCGAAGGTGGTGAAGGTCGGCGAGGTGGTGGACGTGGTTGTGCTGGACATCAAGCCGAGCGACCGGCGCGTCTCGCTGGGAATGAAGCAGGCGCAACCCGATCCGTGGCTGCTGACGGCTGAGAAATATCCCGTGGGAACGGTCATCACCGGGAAAGTCCGCAACATCGCGGAGTTTGGCGCGTTCGTGGAAATCGAAGAAGGCTTTGACGGGCTCGTGCACGTCGGCGACGTGAGCTGGACCGGCCGCGTGAAGAATCCGCACGAAGTATTCAAGAAGGGCGAGCCGGTCACCGCGAAAGTGCTAAAAATTGACGTGGAGAACCGCCGCGTGTCGCTCGGCATCAAGCAGGTCAACGACATTTGGGGCGACTGGTTCAAGCAGCACAAGGTCGGGCAAATCGTGAAAGGCAAGGTTTCGCGGATTGCCACGTTCGGTGCCTTTGTTGAATTGGGCGAAAACATCGAAGCGCTTTGCCACAACACGGAAATCGAAGACCGTCGCCGGCGGGAGGAAGGCATGGGCGGCTACCGCCCGACGACCGGCCCGCTGAAGAGCGCCGGCCCGCTTGAGCCGGGCAAGGAATACGATTTCAAAATCATCAAGATCAGTCCGGACACGAGACGGATTGGCTTGAGCTATCGCGCGGCGGTCAAGCAGCTCGAGCGCAAGGAAATCGAGCAGTATCGGTCGTCGTCGAAGTCCTCGTCGACGGCGACCATTGGAGACGCACTGAAGTCCAAGCTTTCGGCGCGTTAGCTTATGGAAGCCCGGGCCTGGGCGCGGCTTTCACAATTTCATTTACCCGCGGGTCATTTTAATGATAGGAAGGGGAGCAATTCGGCGGTACAGCCAGCCCCTTGTAAACCCCTACGCGGCACCGCGCTTGAGGCAGGTGAAGCGCTGGGATAGCTTAGGCAGTCGGTTCTAGGACTGCGCGACGAGGCATACCGAGATGACCAAGCAAACCACATCGACACTCACCAAGGCCGATCTGATCGAGGAAGTTTTGAACGTGACGGAGCTCCCGCGCAAAGAGTCCGAAACGATTGTCGAGACGATATTCGACAACATCATCGCCGCTTTGCAAAAGGGCGAAAAGATCGAGATCCGCGGCTTCGGCAGCTTCCGCACGCGCGAGCGCCGCGGACGCGTGGGGCGCAATCCGAAGACCGGAGAAAAAGTCGAAGTGCCAGCCAAGAAAATTCCCTATTTTAAGCCCAGCAAAGAATTGAAAGACTTTGTCAATAACGCCGCTGCTCATTCGGCGGCCGGCGACGCGCAGGCCGGCTAGTCAGCGTCTTTCCGTCCTTCCTCTGCCACCCGAAAACAGTTTCCTCCTCACTTGACCTGGTTGGCCGGCGAATCGCGGCGCGCCCGCTCTGCCGATTCTGGGTTATTCTGTGCGCGCCGTCATTCGCGGGCAAAAGGAAACGTCGCGATGGACTATCTGTGGACACCCTGGCGTTACCAGTACATGGCTCAAGCGGCGGGAGGCGAGCCGCCGGAATGCATTTTTTGCGATGCCGTCGCGGAAAAAAAAGATTCGGAGACCCTGATCGTTCATCGCGGCGCCAAAGCGTTCGTGATCCTGAACCGCTTTCCCTACACTTCAGGGCACGTCATGATCGTGCCGTACGCGCATGTGGCGGAACTGCAACTTTGCGACGCGCAAACGCTGGGCGAAATGATGCAGCTGGCGCAGCGCGTCGAAGCCGTTTACCGCGGGGAGTACAAACCGGATGGCATGAACCTGGGAATGAATCTTGGGCGTGCGGCGGGCGCAGGGGTCGCCGGGCATTTGCACCTGCACATGCTGCCCCGCTGGATTGGGGACTCGAACTTCATGACCGTGGCCGGCGAAACGCGCGTGCACCCGGAAGATTTGCAGACCACCTACGAACGCCTTTCGAGAGCGCTCGGCTAACCGCTGGTGTCCTCGGCCGCTTTGCCGCCCCTCTAGGTGGCCGGGTCCTCGAGATCGGCAGACTTGTATTTTGCAAAGGCCCCTCTTTAGACCCGCAAAGGCGAGGCCACTCGGGCTAAAATAAGGGCCACGCCCGGGCTGCCGAGAGGCGGGAGCGCTCGAAGTTGGACCTTGAGCTGACGGAAGAACAAAAACTGGTCGAGAAAAGTGTGCGCGAGTTTGCCGAATCGGAGGTGCGCCCGCTGGCCAAGGAGCACGACGAGACGGGGCGCTTTCCGCGCGCTCTGTTCAAAAAAGCGGCGCAACTGGGCCTCACCGGCGTGCCGTTTCCCGAAAACGAGGGCGGCGCGGGCTTCGATCATGTCGCCTACACCATCGTCATCGAAGAGATTTCGCGGTGTTGCGCCTCGACAGGCGTAATCCTTTCCGTCCAGAATTCGCTTTACGGCGATCCGATCCACCGCTACGGGAGTGAAGAACAGAAGAAGAAGTTCCTGCTTCCTTACACGCGCGGAGAAAAGGTCGGTTGCTACGCTCTCACCGAGCCGCAGGCCGGCTCCAACGCCGCGGCGCTGCAGACCAGGGCGGTAAAGAAAGGCGACGCTTACCTTGTCAACGGAACAAAGGCTTGGATCACCTGCGGCGGGGAGGCCGACGGAGCGATCGTGTACGTGAATACGGACCCGGCCAAAGGGGAAAAGGGCATCACCGCGCTGGTGGTGGAAAAAGGAACGCCGGGATTCCGAGTCGGCAAAGAGGAAAAAAAACTCGGCATTCACGCCACCGCCTGTTGTGAGTTGATCTTTACCGATTGCGCCGTACCCATGGCGAATCGCATTGGCAACGAAGGCGAAGGCTACAAGATAGCGCTTTCCACGCTCGATGGCGGGCGCATCGGCATCGCCGCGCAAGCCACCGGCATCGCGCAGGGCGCGTTCGAAGCTGCGCTCAAGTATTCCGAGGAGCGCCTGGCGTTCGGCCATCCCATTTCGCAGTTTCAGGCGATTCAGTTCATGCTGGCGGACATGAGCACGGAAATTGACGCAGCCCGCTTGCTCAACCGCAAAGCCGCATGGAAACAGGACACCGGCGCACGCTTCAGCATGGATGCCGCCGTCGCCAAGCTGTTTGCGAGCGAAATGGCCACGCGCGTCACGCACAAAGCCATCCAGATCCACGGCGGCAACGGCTACAGTCGCGAGTACCCTGTGGAGCGCAACTACCGCGACGCACGCATCACCGAAATCTACGAAGGGACCAGCGAAATCCAGCGTCTGGTCATTTCCTCCTGGGTCTTGAGGTCCTAGCCGTCGCCTCCTCCCATGGAAAGTAAGAATGTCAAGCGACCTGGCGGTTCCGCGGAGCCAAACCTGGTCTCCAAGGCTTTCCTTGCCCGCGATTCACCAGAGGTCATTAGGTCAGCCTCCGTCAGCCTCGACGCCTCCTCGGGCACGGTAAGGTTTGTCGTAGTATCCTGACAGGAGTGCTCGAACTCGACAGTGCACTCGAATTTGACGCGGCGCGGACGGAGGAAGACTTCTTCCCCGCTTTGCCGGCCGCGCCTGCGGTTTGCCTGATCGAGCCGCGCGAGGAGCGGGCCGAGCCGTTCCTGATTCGCACGCAGAATTTGCAGCGGCGCTTGGAGCGGCTGCTGGGGCCAGCTGATCCCGCGAGCAAGCGGCTCAATCTGCGCGGCTTCGCGAGCGGCATCCGCTACCGGCTGACCGGCTCGCGGTTCGAGCAGACACTTACCTTCTATCAGCAAGCCAGACAACGGTTCCCCAAACGCTACCGAAACCTGATGCGGTTGCGTCCGCCTACCGTTTTGAAGGTCAATCTCCCCAATGCCTACCCCCGCTGCTACGTGACGCGTAAAATCCTGCTGGATGCGGACGGTCGGCCAGCCGGAGGTTCTTACTACGGACCGTTCCCCTCCCGCCGCGCGGCGGAGGCGTTCGCCGAACGCATTCTGGATTTTTTCAAAGTTCGCCGCTGCCAGATCAAGATTCGCCGCGACCCCACGTTTCCGGGCTGCATCTATTCCGAAATGAAAATGTGCCTGGCGCCCTGCTTTTCTGGCTGCACGAAAGAAGAATACGACGTGGAGGTGAACCGCCTCGTCGAGTTCCTCGAGACAAGCGGCGGCTCATTGAGGATCGCTTTCGAGCAGGAGCGCGAAAGGGCCAGCGAGCAACTGGATTTCGAGCGCGCTCGAACGATGCACAAAAGAGTAGAAAGGCTGGATGAAGTCTTGCGCGGACGGCCCGAGATCACGCGACGGATCCAGGACTTGCGCGCGGTGATTCTGCAGCGTGCAGCGGAGGAACAAACGATCGGGGTTTTCGCCGTCGACGGCGGCCGCTTGGCGGAGCCGTCCTTTGTCCGCTTCGGGGAAATCGCCAGCCAGCCGCGGTCGGCCGAGCAAATCTTCCGGGACTATCTGGAATCGGCTCCGCACGTGGCCAACGGCGATCTGGCTGAGGATGTGTCGCTGGTCTCCCGCTGGTTTTACAGCAAGCCGCGCGAAGGTGAGATTTTCTTTCGGGAAAAGGACTGGCCTTACCGTAGGATTCTGCGAGCCTGTTCGCGCTTGCTCGCCCGAGCGGAAGGCGAGCCAGCAAAAAGCCCGGCGCCGCGGCCGTCGCCCGAAGGAGCGTCATGACCAAATCCGCCACGAAAGAAGGAACCAAGCGCTACGCCCAGAGGTTTGCCGCGCGCGCTGCCTCCGGCCATTTCCGGGAAGCGCAGAGAATGCTGCTCTCCTCGCTGGGCCTTGGGACCTACCTCGGCGTGCCCGACCAAAAGACAGATGAAGCCTACGCCGCCGCGGTCGTTGCCGCCGCAGAAAGCGGAATCAACGTCTTCGACAGCGCTATTAATTATCGCTTTCAGCGCAGCGAACGCAGCATCGGCGTGGCGCTCGAGCAACTTGCGGCCAAAGGTTTTTCCCGGGAGGAAATCGTGCTCTCGACCAAGGGCGGCTACCTGACGCCCGATGGCTCTATGCCCGCCGACGCAAATGAATATTTCTTCCGCGAATACATCCAGCAAGGCATTTTCACCGCGCGGGATCTTGCCGCGGGCAGCCATTGCATGACGCCGAAATTCCTGAAGGACCAGCTTGGCCGCAGCCTGAAAAATCTGGGCGTGGAATGCCTGGACGTCTATTACCTGCACAATCCCGAAACGCAGCTTTCGGAAATCGCCAAGCCGGAGTTTCTGGATCGACTGCGCGCGGCCTTCGAATTCCTGGAATCCGCGGTGGAAGCCGGCAAAATTCGATACTACGGGATGGCCACATGGAAAGGGTTCCGGCAAGATCCACGCGCGGAAGATGCGATGCAACTTGCCGACATCGCGCAGGTTGCGCAGGAAATTGCCGGAGGGATGCATCACTTCCGGTTCGTGCAGCTCCCCTTCAATTTGGGGATGCCCGAAGCCCTGACGCTGGCAAATCAGATTCTGCGCGAACGCGAGCGCACTCTGGTGGAACTAGCGGGCGATCTCGACATCACGGTGATCGCAAGCGCGTCGCTTCTGCAGGGACAGCTAGCGCGCAACCTGCCGAAGGTCGTTGCGGAAGCCTTCGGCCTCGAGAACGATGCGGAGCGCGCGCTGCAATTCGCGCGGTCCGCACCCGGGATCACCGCAGCTCTGGTGGGCATGTCGCGCGTGGAGCACGCCAAGGCCAACGCGCGGATGGTCGATGTGGCTCCGGCGACGGTCGAAGAATTTGGCAAGCTGTTTTCGAGCGGCGAAAGCGCGTGAAGACCAAGGTGCGGCGGGGCAAAGCGGACCTAATGCCGCGGCCGGGAAACCCTACCCTCCAACCAAGTGGTAATGGCGGCGTCGAGTTGGTCGAGATGGCCCGAAAAAAAGTGGTCTGCGCCTTTCACCACGACAAGATGATTCTCGCCGGGTAATGACGCAACGAGACGGGTAACTTTTTCAACCGCGCCGTACTGGTCGGCGCTTCCCTGGACGAAGAGTTTCGGCTTCGTCGACGACCTCAGGAAAGAGAAGTCCGAACTGTTAACCGGAACGCCCAAACCTATCAGGTCAGACACTCGGCCGTCTTCGCACCCGACGCCGAGCGCCACCCACGCGCCAAAGCTGAATCCCGCGAGCAAGACCGGCCAAGCGCGGAACTGTTTCGCGACAAAATCGAGCGCGGCGCGAAGGTCATCCCGCTCGCCAACGCCGCGGTCATGTTCGCCCGCACTCAGCCCGGCGCCGCGAAAATTGAAGCGCAACACGGGGAGACCAAGCGAAGCGAGCGACTTCGCCGCCTGGTAAACCACTTTATTGTGCATGGTCCCGCCGAACCGAGGATGGGGGTGGCAGACGACGGCCGCGAGTTGGGGCTGGTGGCGCGCCGGGGCGGAAGGCGTCCAGAGAATCGCTTCCAGGCGGCCGGCAGGGCCTTCCAAAAAGAAATTGCGGGAATGGTGAGAAGCACTCATGGACGCGCCTACTGAGGGTTTTCTCGAGTGTAGCGCATCGCAGGAGAAAGGTTAAATGACAGGTCCCTCGCTACGTTGCTCGGCAAACGGCGACGTCCAGCTCTCCGCCGCCCGCTGCGGGAAAAAACCGAGCCCAGCCAGGGGGCCGGAATTGTGGTGTGCCGCCCTAGGAAATGAATGGCCAGGACGAGAGGAGCCGCCAGAGGAAGCTTTTTTCGCCCGCAACAGCCGGGTGATGGCTGTCCTTGTGGGCGGTGACCGAGCGCACCGCGGGCTAGCAGTGCGGGTAGAGAAAGGTTACCCAGCGCTTGACGCCCGCGGCATGATACGCCTCGGCTAGGAACCAGCAGGTTGCCGCGGGAGGTATCTCGGGTCTCCGCTAATTCGAATTTCTGGAGCAAAGGCGTGGTCCACGGCAAACGAGCGGGGAGGCGCATCCGTTCGGGATATTGCCGGGAAACCCTGGGTTCGGAGAGGTACAGTACTGCCCCGGACGGCTTTCGAGCCAGTGTAGGCTTTAGTAGCGAATACGACAAGACCTCGTACTAGGACAAAATTGTTGGATTTTCGCGTTGAAACTTGGCTTGCTGAATGCTAGTTTTGCGCTAAATCCTTTTAGCTGCGGGGGTTATTGATGAGTGATGGATCGGAACGCCGTGAAGCGCGGCGATTTAATATGAATCTTCCGATGCGAGTGTTGTCCCGTGAAGCGAAGGGGCATGAGCTCGCGGCACGCACGCGAGATCTCAGCTATCGCGGCCTGTACTTCCTTGCGGAGGCGGACTTCCAAGTCGGAAGCGAAATTGAATTCGTCATCACCCTTCCCCAGCAGGTGACGCAGTCGGGCGACGTCCATATTCGATGCCAGGGAGAAATTGTTCGCGTCGAAGCAACCGAAAGCGGCCGCGTGGGGATCGCGGCAAAGATTGCGCGTTACGAATTCATTCCCGCGACCGCCACCGCGGCCTGAGCCGGCGACCGATTGCTCCATTCCTCGAATCGTTTCTCTTTCTGGTCCTGGGCGTCCAGTACAATGGGTTGGTACGTTCCATTTGTCTGCCGTTGAGGGAACCATGTATCACTACGATCCGAATCTGGCCTTGGAAGAGCTCCAGGAAGACGCGCTGCTCCCGCACCCGGTAAAATTGCGCGACATGATTCTGCGAACGAAACTGGACGCAAACCAGGCACAACTGCTGAACCACGATTTCCAGGACTACTTGACGCGCTTCGGCGAACTGCAAAAACTGGGCCGCGGCATCCTGGAACGGCTCGCCGCGGGGCAACGCAAGGCCTCTTGATGCTGTCTCGAAGTCCGCTAACTTCCTGCCAATGAAAACCGGCAAACCGCGAGTGCTGTTGCTCTCGGCGAGGTCCGGCGCAGGCCACGTGCGCGCCGCCGAGGCTCTCGAAAAGGCGTTTTTGGCGCGGGGCGACTCGACCGTGGAGCACATCGACGCGCTCGACTATGTCAGCAAGCTTTTCGAGCGCACCTACGACAAGGCCTACCTTGCGATGGTGCGGCGGGCGCCGGAATGGATGGGCGTGCTTTACGAGCGCACGGATCAGCCTTGGCGGCATTTGCGGCCGCGCCTGGCGCTCGACCGGCTGAACACCCGGCCGTTGATCCGCTTGCTCAAGCGCGTTCAGCCGGATCTCTGCGTGGCCACGCACTTTCTGCCCGCAGAAATGATCGCGTGGTTGATTGCCAAGAAAAAACTGCGGGCGCGTAACGCCATTGTGGTCACCGACTATGACGTCCACGCGATGTGGTTGTGCGGCACCGTGGACCGCTATTACCTGGCCCTGGAAGAAGCCGCGGAATACCTGGCGCACATCGGCGTGCGGCGAGAAAAACTGCGCGTGACCGGGATTCCCATTGATCCGCTCTTTGCCGTACCCTTGCCTCGCGCCCGGGCCCGCGAGCAGTTGGGCCTGGACCAGGAGGCAACGGCGATTCTCATTTCCGCAGGCGGGTATGGGATCGGCCCCGTCGAGCAGCTGGTGAAGAATTTGCTGGAGCTCGAGCGAGCGTGGCAGGTGGTGGCCATTGCCGGGAAGGCGGAGAAAACGCGACAGCGCTTGGAAGAATTGGCGCGAGCGGCGAGCAGGCTTCCTTCGGGCGCTCCCAGGCTCTCGGCCGTCGGATTTACCGCGGAAATGGACAAGTACATGGCAGCGGCCGACTTGATGGTGGGCAAGGCCGGCGGGTTGACCACCTCCGAGTGCCTGGCCCGCGCGTTGCCCATGGCCTTGATCGAACCCATCCCCGGCCAGGAAGAACGCAACGCAGACCATTTGCTCGAAGCCGGCGCGGCAATTCGCTGCAACAATTTGCCCGCAGCGGCCTGGAAGATTGCTACGCTACTGGACGATCCGGCTCGTCTCGATGGCATGCGTGAAGCGGCAGGCAAGCTCGGCAAACCGGCGGCTGCCGCCGCCATCGCCGAAGACGCCCTCCGGCTGTTAGACTAAGAGGGCAGAAACGAGGCGGGGGAACGGTCGGCGGCGCTCGCCGCCAGGAACCGTAAGAGCCAATGCGACGACACACACTGCTGATCGACGCAGACGACACACTCTGGGAAAACAACGTCTTCTACGAGAAGCTGATCGAAGACTTCGTCACCGTGGTGGAGCCTTACGGCTACACGCGGGCCTACATCCGGCACATCCTCAACGAAACCGAACGCAAAAATATCCGGCAGTACGGCTACGGTGTGCGCAGCTTCGGGCGCTCGCTCGAGGAAACCTACTTGAAGCTGGCCAATCAGATGGCCCGCCGCGAGCTTCTCGCGCAAATTCACAGCCGCGTGATGGAGTTGGAGCGCACGCCGCCGAAGATTCTCGATGGCGTGCCCGAAACGCTCGCTTACCTAACCGAGCGCCATCGCCTGATTCTCTTCACCAAGGGCGAGCCCGCCGAGCAGGCCGCCAAGGTCGAGCGCTCGGGGCTACAGGGTTTTTTCGAGTTCATCGAGATCGTGCCCGAAAAAGACACGCGGACCTACAGCGGGCTGGTGCACAAGCACAAAATTGTAAAGGCCCACGGTTGGATGATCGGCAACAGTCCGCGCAGCGACATTAACCCGGCGATGCAAGTCGGCCTGAACGCCGTGTACATTCCTCATCAGCACACTTGGGCGCTCGAGCACGAACCGGTCGTGGCGGGTTCCGGCAAATTGGTGATCCTGCCATCGTTCCGCGAGCTGCGGGCGCATTTCTAGAATCGAAGGCATTCCCGGAGCGCGTCTCGGGCGCTGCTCCAGGTCGCTCGGCCCGCGACGGGTCACTGACGTTGCTTCAGGTTTCTCTCCAGGGCGTCCACGTCAAAGTAGATTTTCTTGTGCAAGAAGCTGTTTTCATGGCCGATGACGAAGTGTGTTTCCGGATCATCTTCGGTAATCAGCAAGCGCAGCCCGCGCGCGTCCTTGGGCACGTCGAACACGAGATCGGTCGTATACGACTCGCCCGGCCGCAGGGCTGCGGTCAGCGGCGTCGAGCGATGCCCGAGCCGAGCGAGGTCCGCCTCGGCGGCCGCCAAAGGCACATAGCTCCGCCCGGTATCATCCAACAACAATACTTTGCGGCGGTTCGGCGTGAGCGGCCCATTGCCGCGGCGCGGGGAAATGGTGCGCTCGTCAAACCAGCTCTTGACGCGAAGGAGCACGAATTTCCCCTTCGCCAACGTTTGCTGCATCTCGGGTCCCAGGGCTCCCGCGGTTTGCGCGCCAGCCAGGGAATACGCGATGTGACAGTCGATCTCGCAAAAGTATTTCCAGCCGTCCGGCGGCAAAGTTTCTTCGCTGCTGGCAAGCGAAACGCCACCAAGCAAAAGCAGGTAGCCCGCCGCAATGGTCGAGACTGCCCCGGCACCCAGCTTCGCGAAGAAAGGGGAACGTCGCACGGCGCCGTAAAACAAAACGAGCAACCCGACAGCCAGCAGGAAAATCGTTCCCAGAAAGAGCAGCACGACGACAGGCGCGAAATGCGGGGTCGACGCGGACATGTTCTCCTCTCCTTTTTTGCGATCAGCACCAAGGCTTTGGCCGTTCAGAGGAACACATCTTGCGCTTTGCTCGAATTCTCTAGCCAGCCAATGCGTCCGGCAGCGCGCCGCGCGTGCGTTCGCGATGCGCAAACTCCTCGAGCGCCGCTTCGAGGTCCGCCACCATAAAGTCCGGCCAGGCCTTCGGCACGAACACAAATTCCGCGAAGGCGCATTCCCAAAGCAGAAAATCGGACAGCCTCTGCTCGCCGCCGGTGCGAATCAGCAGATCCACTTCGGTGGAGCCGCCGCGGTACACTTCCGCGAGCACGCGGCTAAAGGATTCGGGGGAAAGCTCGGTGACTTTGTAGAAGCGGCAGGCAGCGTGAAAGATGGCTTCGCGCGCGGAGTAGTCAATCGCCAGGCGAAGATGCAGCCGCGTTCCGCCTGCGGTCGCGGCCTCGGAATCAGCGACGGCCTGGCGCAGCGTGGCGGGCATGCGGTCACGGCGGCCGATGACAGTGAGCCGCACGCCTTCTGCGACGCAGTGCTCGGTTTCACCGAGCAGGTATTCGTGGAGCAGGCGCAGGATGCCGCCGACTTCGGCCGCCGGCCGCTTCCAGTTCGCGGAAGAAAGCGCGAACAGCGTCAGCGTGTGGATACCGAGGCGCGGCGCCGCCTCGATGATGCGCCGTGCGGTTTCCGCACCGGCCCGGTGCCCCGCCGGGCGCGGCAGTCCGCGGGAGGTGGCCCAGCGGCCGTTGCCATCGGAAATGATGGCAACGTGTAAGCCTGAGTTCGCCGCACTCGCGCATTGCGCTGCCTCGGCCGATGCCGGAGGCCGCGAGGCGGGCATAGGCACAAGATGCGGACTTCCGAGCGCCGGGCCCGGCGCACTTGCCGGGGATGGGCATTGCGGTTCTGCCGGTGTTCCTGACTCCATAAGGTATCCAATCTCCGCCGCAAACGGGCTTCTACCAGTGTCACGCAAACTACTTTGCACTGCAAAGTGACTTGCCAAAAATTTTTGCCTTGTTCCTACCCCTCGCGCGTGGCGCGGATCAGCGCTTCCATGTGATTGAGATACCGCTCGAGCGCCTTGCGTCCCCCGGAGGTCAGCCGATACTCGGTCTTGGGTGTGCGTCCGTCGAAGGACTTCTCGCAAACGATGTAGTCGGCTTCTTCGAGCTTTCGCGCGTGGACGCTCAGGTTGCCGTCCGAGGCTTTCAGCAGCGCCTTTAGCTCATTGAAGGTAAGCGCGCGGTTCACCGCCAGAGCGCTGACGATCCCCAGGCGCACGTGTTCGTGAATCAGCCGGTCGAGGTCTGCGGGAGCCCCTTGGCGCGCAGGATTGCGCACGGAGTCCAGGATGGATTCGCGGTCGCGCGACCGTTGCACTCGTTCTTGACGTGCCGCCGATGACTTGGCCATATGCTCTCCTTAGCCTCCGTAGTGCCGGGCGATCCACCAGCCAAACCCGACGTGCACGACGCCGAAGCCTGCCGCCATGAACTGGTCACCCCAGCCCGCAGGCGCAAACAGGGCCACCGCGCCAAGCAACATCAGGCACAAACCCATCACCGGGACAACCCGCACAGAAAAGGCTCCGCCCGTAACGATAGCGGTCCCGTACAACAGCAGCCACACCCCGGGGAGGGCGGTGAGCGCCCCGACGTGGTAGAGCGTGTAGGTCAGGAGCCCGCCGACAACGATGGGCGGAGCAAAGCTCAGCAGAAATTTTCGTCCGGGCCCGGAGAAGAGCCGGGAATTGGCGCGGTGCGCCTTGGTTGCCGCGGCGGGCGCGGCGATGGCCACCGCGACGAATGCTTCCACGAGCCAAACGACGAGCCAGGCGCCGGCACTGGCCTGCCGCGAAGCGACGTACGCCGCGGCCATCGCGGTGATGCCCATGGCCACCCCGCCCCAGCCGGGCACCGCGGTAAATTCCGCGGCGCTCGCCATGGTTTCGCGGATGTAGCGAAGATGGTCGGCGGCGCGGGCATCGATGGGGATAGGCTCGCGGCGGGAAGAGCGCACGGGACCGGGAGTCGCCATGGCCCCACTCTAGCTGCGCTCCTCTACGTTTGTCAAGTACTTTGTATGGCAAAGTGCGGGGCCATCTGCACCGCGGCTCGTCAACCGTAGCGGTCGAATCACCGGGCCGTTCGGCTCAGGCGGGCTTGGAGGACTTTCGCGGGTACCGCCCAACGAGGGCATTCCAGCGGATTCTGAAGACGTCCGCGAACATTTGCATGCTGTCGCGGAGCATGCTGACTTTCGTGGCCGGGGAGTGCCCCCAGCGCACGGGAATCTCGACCGCGCGCAAGCCATGGTGCCGGGCCAGGTAGAGCAATTCCGGGTCGAAGCCGAACCGCTCGATCCTCTGCTGCTCGAAAATAATCCGGCAAGGCTCGCGAAGGAAGGCTTTGAAGCCGCATTGCGTGTCGACAAACGGCAACCGCAAGGTGACGCGAACGATTTTGTTGAACAGGATTCCAGCGAATTCGCGGAGGGGAGACTGGTGGACGGTAATCAGGCTGCGGTTGACGGCGCGTGAGCCAATGGCAACGTCGAAATGTTCGAGGGCCGCGATGAGCTTGTCGGCTTCCTCGATGGGCGCGGAGAGATCGGCGTCGGTAAACAGGGCGATGCGGCCATGGGCTTCGGCGACGCCATGGCGCACGCTAAAGCCCTTGCCGCGGTTCCTTCCGTTCGGCACCACGCGCAACGCGGGGATCTTGCTGCGGAAAGCTTCGGCAACCGCGGCGGTGCCATCGGTCGAGCCGTCGTCGACAACCAGGACTTCGACTTCCCGGTCGAACTGGTTCGCGTAGGCGGCGATTCGCTCAAGCGTTCGAGGGAGCCGCAGGGCTTCGTTGTAGGCAGGAATGATGACGGAGAGTTCGGGGCCGGCTGGACTCATCGCTCGGGAGGTTTCTGCCAGGAGTGGTGTCCGACGAGGGGCACAAACCGGCAACCCTCCAGCGCCTTCGTCGAAAACGCGCCGGCACGTTTCTCGATGAGCCGCAATTCCTGGCTGTCGGTGTCGCCTACAGGAATGATCATGCGGCCGCCTTCGGCCAGTTGCGCAAGGAGCGGCTCGGGAGCGGCCGGAGCAGCTGCCGCGACGAGGATGGCATCGAAAGGCGCAAACTCCGGGAGGCCGAGAGTGCCGTCTCCACAATGAACGTGGACGTTCGCATAGCCGAGCTTCGTCAGTCTTTCCGACGCGGCGGAAGCGAGCTCGGGCTGGCGCTCAATGGTGAAGACTTCCTTCCCCAATAGCGAGAGGACCGCCGCTTGATAGCCGCAGCCGGTCCCGATTTCGAGAGCGCGATCGGAGGTCCGAGGCCGCAGCGCCAAAGTCATGGCCGCCACGATATAAGGCTGTGAAATGGTTTGACCGCCGCCGATAGGCAAAGGCACGTCCTCGTAGGCGCGCGAACGGAATTCCGCCGGTACAAATTCGTGGCGCGGCACCGCAAGCATCGCGGCGAGCACCGCGGGGTCTCGGATCCCGCGCCGGCGCAGCTGCTTTTCGACCATTTCCGCGCGTTGCCGCGTGTCGTCTTTGCTCTCAAGCATGTGTGACTGCCGCGGCGTGCTTTTCCCAGGCTCCGGTTTTCAGGATTTCTTCCATCTCGGCGAGGGCGAAGTCGCATTCGTCTTCGCGATTGTAAAAATGGGGCGAGAAGCGCACGCCAGCTTTGGGCCGGTAGTCGACGAGGATCTCGCGGGCAAGAAGTTCGCGGCAAACTTCGTAGGCGTGCGGACAACCGACCGAGACGGTTCCGGCGCGCTCGGCGGCGTTCTCCGGCGTGTTGACTGGCCAACCGCGGGACTTGGCGCCTTCGATCAAACGCGTGGTCATGCGAACGGATTTCTCGCGAATGGGAGCGATGCCGATTTGCCTGAGAATGTCCAGGCCAGGGCGGCAGGCGAACAGCGCCGGGATGTGCGGAGTGCCGTTCAAATAGCGGTAAGAATCCTCGCGCGGATCGATCGCGCCGGTTTCAAAGGCAAACGGGCGGCGATGGGCGATCCAGCCCGTGAGTGAGGGCTTAAGCTTGGCGCGCAGATCTTCGCGGACGTAAAGGTAAGCGACGCCCGGACCGCCGCAGAGCCACTTGAGCACGCCGCCGACGGCAAAATCGGTGCCGAGGGAACGAACCTCGACGGGAATGGTTCCCGCGGCCTGGAAGGCATCGAGAACGACGTGGGCGCCGACGCGGTGGGCCCGCTCGATGATGGCGCGGGCATTCACAATGAATGAGCTGCGAAACAGGACCAGGGAAATCGGCACGAGCAAGGTCGTTTCGTCGATAGCGGCGAGGAACTTTTCCAAATCAAACTGGATGGGATTTTCGGAAGGCACCACTTCCACACGCGCGCCGAGGCGACGCTGCTCGTGGTAGAAGTATTGGATCGAAGGAAACTCGAGATCGGCCATCACGATTTTGTTGCGCGGAGGGCGAAAATCAAAGCAGGAAGAAATCACGGCTTGCGTTGTCGTGACGTTCTGATGCAGGGAAATTTCCCCGGTCTTCGCGCCCACGAGCGGGGCGATTTGGTCGCCGACGCTGACCGCCATTTCCCACCAGCCTTCTTCCCAAGCGCGCACGCCGCGCTCGGCCCAGGAATCCGCATAGTCGCGCAGGCTGTCGTAAACGCCGCGCGGCATGGCCCCGAGCGAATTGCTAATCAGGTAGGTGGTGCGCCCGAGAATCGGAAACTCCGCGCGCCATTTGAGAAGTGGATCCACGAGGTTATTCTCCAAGGCCGGACGTGCGGGGATCATTCCTTCTCCAAACAAAGTAACACACCGTAAGCAGGGCGAGCCAGGGGACCCCGGCTAGCAACATGATGCGAAAGCCGGGGACCCACCAGGTCGAGAGCATCACGGCCAGGACGGCCAGGAGTCCAGCAAGGGAGGCCCAAGGCCCCGCCGGTCCCAGCCGGAGGTATGGCCGGGCCCGGCGGTGATGATAGCGGCGAAACGCGAGGTGCGTGACGAGGGTCATCACCCAGGCAAACAGCGCGCCAAACGTGCTGACGGCGATCATGGAAACGAATAGGGAATCCGGGAAGTACTTCGACAAAACCATCGCCGCGACCATGCCGGCGCCCGAAATCAGCACGGCGATCATGGGCATGCCGTTTTTGTTCAGCCGGCCGAGCGTTCGCGGAAGATAGCCGCCGCGGGCTAGTGAAAAGGCCAGCCGCGCGGCGAAATACAGATTGGCCACGGCGCTTGAAAGGGCGGCGGTCAGAACCACAAAATTCATGATGTGGCTGGCCGCGGGAATGCCGACGGTCTGGAACACGCGGACGAAGGGGCTCGCGCCCATGTCGATTTGCTTCCAGGGAACAATGCCGACCACCAGCGCGAGTCCGGCAACGTAAAAAAGAATGAGCGCGGCAACGGTCGAGCGCAAAGCCTTCGGAACAGCCTCCTTGGGATTGGCCGCCTCGCCGGCGGTGCTTCCCACGACTTCGATTCCGAAGAAGCTGAAGAGCCCGAGGATGACGCCGAACCCGACGCCGCTCCAGCCATGGGGTACAAATCCGCCATATGAGGTGTAGTTCGCAAAGCCGATTTTAGGGAACCCCACGCCCAACAACAAGGCGGAACCAAGAACGAGAAACGCCAGAATGGTGACGACCTTGACGAGCGAAAGCCAATACTCGAAGGTTCCAAGATTTCCGATAGGGATGGTGTTGACGTAAAGAATCAGAACGGAAAACAAAGCGATCCAAATCCACGCCGGTGTTTTCGCCGACCACAGCTTGCAGTAGATCGCTGCGGCCACGACTTCGCTGCCCACCACGACCATCATACAAAGCCAATAGGTGAGGCGAATGGCAAATCCGGCCCATGGATGTAAATACATCTCCGCATAAAGTCCAAAAGAACCGGCGGTCGGATGCGCCGCGGCCATTTCCGCGAGGGCCCACATCATCGGCAAGGCGATCGACCCGCCGGCGACAAAGCTCAGAATCACCGCCGGGCCTGCGAGCTTTACCGCGATGGCGCTGCCGAGAAACAGCCCGGTACCGATGGCGCTGCCCAGACCGAGCATGGCGAGCTGCGCGGGCTTGAGGCTGCGCTCGAGGCCGGACTCGCGAGCCACGATGGTCGCAGCCCGGCTGTTTCGAACCGCCGGGACCTCGGAAGGGGCTTCGCTCATGGCGAGGCATCGTAGCAGAAACTTAACCTTTCTTCTCCTGTTGGTTAGTTTCGAACTGGACATTCGGACAGTGAACGACTGCAACACAGACTCCCGCAAGAAGCGCTCGCCTCTCGTGTCACGCGCCCTAGAATCAGAGGCGTGGCGCGGGACGCGAACGCGGCGCCACGGAGGCGGTCATGAAAGCCCTGCTCGCTTTGACGGTCATTTACATCGGCACGTTTTTCGTTGTGATTCAGGGATCGTCGCAACATTCCGTGAAAGCAGCGCAGCAAGCCTCGGCCTCGGCATCGGGCGGCACCGCATCCGCGCAATCGAATGTCTCGATCGATCCGCTGAAAGAGGCGGACATTCGTTCGCTCATGGAACTCCTCGGGGCGCGCGACATGGTCGCGGAGGGCGCCAGCAACGCGATGGAGCAGGCGCGGGAAAAGCTGCGCTCGACCGTGCCCAACAACGACAAAGGGCAAGCTTTTGTAAATGCCTTCGCGACCAGTTACCGGAAGAGATTCGACGCCGATCAGGTAACCGACGAACTTGCGAGCCTTTACGACAAGCACTTCACCGAAGATGAAATCAAAGGACTCTTGCAGTTTTATGGTTCGCCCCTGGGCCAGAAGGTGGCGATGGAGATGCCGAAGATCGGCCGGGAAACCCAGGCTGCCGTCCGTGTGGCGAGCGGCAAAGCGGCCAGAGAAGCCTTAGCCGAAGCCAAGCAGGAAAACCCCGGAGTCGGGCAAGCGGCGCGTCTCGGCATGGGCCAGCGGCGCTGGCTGCAACGGCGGGGGCAAGCCACGCAACAGCAGACCGCCCAACAACAGGATCCGGAATAACCAGCTTCAGCAGTGGTTCATTCGAGCGCTTCGGGAAACTAGAAGCGCTTTTTGATTTTGACGTCGATGCCGAACGTGCCGTTCTGGTCGCGTAGACCTACGATCGAAACGTTGCGATCCACGTTGTACTCCACCTGAATGACCTGCTGCTGCGTGGAGCTGACATTGGAAACATAGGTGATGGTGAGATTGCGGGCGATTTGCTGCTCGACGGTGACGCGCGCCGCGGCGTTTTGTTCCGATCCGGTCGAGCCGACCTCCGCGAGACCCGGATCCACGCGAAAACGAGTGATGCCAAACAGCCGCTCGAGCCGCCCGCCCAGTTGGCTCGAGATGGCTTCCGAGAGAATGGCCGAGGCATTGGAAGTGCCACTTGGGGATGCCCCGCCGCCGCGCACCGTGGCCTCCGATGTGGTTTGCCCCAAGGCCAGCAAGGTAACGATATCGTTCGTGGGTAAAGGAGGATCCGAGCGATAAGCGAGCGTGAGCTTGCTTGCCGGGCCGTTGAAATTCAATGTGATCTCGTATTGCTGGATCGTGGTTGTGGCTTCCACATTCAGCACGGGGTCGAGACGGAAGGGATTCGCGAAGTTCAGGTCTCCCCGCGAGACACGATAGCGGTTACCGGCAAAATTCAAATTGCCGGAAAGAATATGGATGTGGCCGAGCAGGATGGGGTGCTCCCAGGTTCCGCGCGCACGGAGACTGGCCTCGGCCTGGAGTTCCGCGCCGGGCCATTCCATGCGGGCATCGGGAGCGGAGAGCGCTTCCACGTCGAACTGCAAGTTGCGCAAATAGGAGGAGCCGGTGGCGGGACCGGTGATTCCTTCCTTCGCGGAAACGAGCATGCCCGCGATTTGGAGGCCCTGGGTGAGCGTGACGCGCTCGATCGTCACCCGCCCGGAAAGCATGGCGGCGGCGGGAGTGCCGGTCAGGCGAAGGGTCCCGCCCGCGAGCCAACTCATGCCCTCGGGATAACGGATCCGGACGCGGTCGGAGCGAACGTTGATGTCGTAGCGGAGCGGTTTCTCCGAGTAATTGACGCTGCCGGCGAGGCGCAGGGCTCCGCCACCGGATTCCGCGCTCACATTGTCGAAGTACAGGCGGGTGGCGTCGAAGATCAGGTCGCCCTGCATGGCGTTAAGCCCAGTCGGAAAATCGGCCGCGCGAGCCGACACGTTTGCAATATGCACGCGCCCGGTGATGCGCGGCCGGTCCAGGGTTCCTTCGAAGGAAGCGTTGACCTGGGCCGTGCCCCGCGCGTCCAGTGTCCGCACGTAACCGCCGAGAAGGCGCAGATCCAGCCCCCCCTTCAGACGCAATCCCAGAGTGCGGCGTCCGGCAAACTGCACCGCCCCGGCAATCTCGAGGTTGGTATCCTTACCTTGAAACGTGACCGGTTCGATGTCGAGAGAGTCGCGCGACGTGCGAAAATGAACCACTCCGGTGTTTTCCAGGTGGACCCCGGCGAAATCCACGGCCATGCGCGAGAGATTCGCATCCGCGACGATGTTTTCCGAATGGCGGAGCGCGCCCTTCAGCGTGATGTCGCCGTCGGCATTGGCATGCCCGCTGAAACTCTCGAGGTGCAGAGCCGTGAGCAAGAACGGGTCCAGGTTAATGTTCTTGATGGTGATCTTGCCGCCGAGGTTGTAGGGTTCGCTCAAGACCAGTGTGGAGCCGCCGGATATCTCTCCGGAGGACATAGCCGAGCTCAAGTCGAGGTGTGCCGAGACGCCGTCCGATTTCAGATGGCCTTCGAAGCTGCCGATTACGGATTCTCCGACTGTCAAATCAACGACACGGATGGTTCCTTCGCCCCTGGGCGCCACGAGCGAGCCATCCGCCTTCATTCGGAAACTCAACTGTCCACCGACCGGCAAACGGCGCGACTGTAGTTCTTCAAAACTGGCCAGAGGCAAACCAGCGCCAACCAGATCGGCCGAAAAGGTTTGCGCCGCGAACCGATAGCTCGCCGATCCGGTAATGATTCCGGTGCCGCGACCACCTTCTTTCCCGGGCGGAAAGAATCTCCATTCCGCATTGGCAATGTGCGCCTCGTGGGAAGCCAGGTTAAGCTGTCCGCGGAGGCGGTTGAAAGAGAGGCCGTACACGCGTCCCTCGGCGAGATCAAATAATCCGGTAACGTTCGGTTCCGCGCGGGTACCGCGTCCGTGAAACTGACCGGTCAATGACCCTTGGACCGGATAGGTCATTCCCAGGACTTTCTCGAGGCTTTCCGCAGGAACTTTCTCGAAACTCGCGTCGGCGGTCCACTGGTTTAGGGCCCTGAAATTCCATTTCGTCAGAGAAAAGTTCGCCTCGATAACCGCTTGCATCTGGCCCTGGCGGACGGTTCCGTTTGCGAGAACCAGCTCGGTCGGCGAATAAGTCAGGTCGCCTTCCAGAGAATCCGCGAAGACGCCGTCATAACGGGCATTTTCTGCGTGGAGGTGGCCTTGAAACGTGGCACCGGAAGATCGGCCGCTAATCTTGCCGTCCCATTTCACACGGCCGGAAACCGGTTTGGCGTCTTCGGGCGACCCCGGGGCGACCTCTCGAATGGCATTGACAAAGTCCTTGTAGGTTCCGAGGGACTGTGTTTCAAATTTCACGTTCAACAAAGAGTTCCGCGGAGCGAGCAGACCGTCAACCGTGCCGTGGGAAGAGGGCGTTTCGAATTGGCCAGCGCTGATAAAAAGCGTGTTGGGATCGTAGCGGTAGTGAAGTTGCCACGAACCGCGGACCGGCTCGTGGTGCGGGGCCAGCTGTTCGGGCTGATCCCATACGCTTTTCGCGGAGACTTCGAAGTTTCGAAAAGGGCCGGTCCAGGTTTCCAGGGAGTCGGCGGAAATCCGCGCGTCCCAGTGCAGTTCGTTCACCGGGAAATTTCGGTGTTCGATCGAGGGCAGGATGGGCGCCAGTTGCATGTTGGCCACGTGGGTCTCGGACCGGAACTTCCATCCCTCCCACTGCATGTCCACGCGGCCCGATACGGTGCCTCCAAACGCACCCGCAAAGAAATCAGGGATCTCGAGACCTCGGTTATCCATAAGGTAGTCACCGCGGCTGATCAATCCGTTGGCGTGAAAAATCTCGTAGGACAAGGCGATGTCATCAGTCGAATACGTGCCGCTGCCTTTGAGCTGGCCGTCGGAAAGCTGGCCCTCGCCGCGGAGGTCGACTCGCCCGGTCGGAATTTTGGGATTGCGGAGCGTATCGCGGAAGTCGATGAGCTCCACCCACCCGCGGTAGCGATAATTCCATTTGGGATCCGCAAAATCGCTCATCTCGGCCTGCGCATCAAGACGCGAATGGCCGGCAGTGAGCACGCCTTGCTCGAGGGCAAAGCCATCGCGCCAAAGGGTGAACTTGGCGGTCACGCCAACGGGCAAGGGCAGGTAGCGCTTGGAATCGAACTCGACGGTGGACCATTCGAGATTGCCCAGATATAAGGGATGCTCCGGCGTGCCACCTGCATCGAGCGAGAAGTTCAGATCACCGCCGTGGACCGTGACGGGCTCCTTCACATCGTTGTAGAGAAGCCAGCCATCCTCGAGCAGGAGACGATGGATGCGCAGTTGAAACAGGGTGTCCTTCCAGCGCTGTTTGGCCGAAGCAGGCCGTTTCGGTGTCGGCACGTTGCTCGAGCCATTTTTACCCATGAGGATGTGCACATGCGGTTCCCGCAGCAGAAGCTCGTCGAGCGAGACTCGCCTGCCCCACAGCGAATCGATGCGCAGCGCGGCTTGAACTTCACCTGCGCTGAACAGCGGCTCGGTTCCGGCGGGCTCGTTTCCGTGAATCACCAAGCCACGGATGGTTACGCGCAGGGCCAGCCAGCGAATGGACATAGATCGCAATTCGGTTTTTCCGCCCGTCGCGTGGTCCAGGCGGCTGACGAGCAGCCGCTCGAGCAGGGGATTGCCACTGCCGCTTCCGAAAAAGCTCACCACGCCCAAGACGCCGAGCGCGGCCAGCACCCACGGCGTGTGGATGACCCAGCTCCAAATCGGGTGGCGGCGTCGCTCGGTCATCTCGCCACCTCACCGAGGGATTTTTCGATGTGCAGGCGCAGCCGGCTCTCCTTTAACCATTGTTCCGCCTGCTGGTTGATGCCGTTCTGGATGAGCGCTTCCTGAATGGAGTCACGCGCGGCATCGAGAGTAGGGGGCTCCTGCCCGCGGGCCTTTGCGCGGGGCACAACCGAGGTCTGATAAAAATCTTCAACCTGCTTGGGATCGATGCGCACCGCGGCGCGAAAGCGGGAATCCAAGTAGTTGCCCAGGTAGAGTTGCGAGGCGACCATGGCTCGTAGCTCCTGCTCGCTGAGTCCAGCTTGTTTCATCCCTGCTTGATATTCCTGTTCGGTCGCAAGCGAGTTCCGGACGCGGCTTTGGCCTCGATCGATGTCCGCTTCGCTAGGGCGCGGCGAGTGCGAGGCGTCAGCCTCGGTTCGCACGATCCATTGGTCGATCAGGCGGTCGAGAATTTGATCATCGGACTCCGATTTGCCGTCGAGGAATTGCTGGTAGCGGCCCAGGGCGCGAACGTCGCTTAATAGAATGACGTCGTTCTCCACGCGGGCCACGATGCGATCCACCACTTCTTGGGTTGCAAGCGATCCCCGGGAAATGGCCATGATGACTGCCGCCAGCAGGATTCCGTGAATGGCCGGGCTCGGCATCAGAAACTGGGCCCCAGGCTGAAGAAGATTTGGAAGCCCGACAGCCGCGTGCTCATCTGGCCGAGAGAGCCGATCGCGCACTGATTGGAACCAGAAGTGGGTGCATTCGCGGGGCAAGGAATGGGGACGATAAACAAAGGCCGGTTGAGCTGGTAGCCGAGGTCGATACGAATGGGCCCGACCGGCGTTTTATAGCGAAACCCGAAGCCCGCCGTGTGGGAAAAGTAGTTCAGCTCGTTCGAGCAATTCGTTACGCACATTGGCACATTTGTCGAGCTCGGGGGCAAGGACGGATTCTGCAAGGCAAGAGTGGGGGGCGGCAGATTGGTCCGGAACGAGATACGGCTCAGGCGGCTGTATACGTTGCCGCCATCGTAGAACAAAGCGCCGCCCAGCGATGTTCCGAGGAACGGCAGGCGCATGGGGAAGCGGAATTCCTGGTTGAGCACCAGCAGGGCCTGGCCGCCGACGGGAAATCCGCTAATGGAGTCGCGGGGCCCGGCCTGGTTGAGGACAAAGCCGCGCAGGGAGGTTCCGCCTCCGGCAAAGAAACGTTCCGGCAGGGGAATGACGGTTGGCAGCGGTGGCGTGGTCGGTGCGGGAAAGCTGAGCGATACGGTATCCCGGTACGGCTCGAGAACCCCCAGGCGAATCGACCGCGCGAAACTGAAGCGGCGCTTGATGGGGTGATAGGTCGAGTTCTGGTAGAAAAACCGCAGAAAGCTTGCGCTCGAGCCAAGGTAGGTGTCTGACACGTCAAGATCCGCGCTGTTAAAACTGCCCTTCGTGGCGTCCGCCGGGTTGTTGCGGGAGTCGCGAACCCAGGTCACGCCAAACTCGGAAACCAGAGTTGGTTGATTGAACAGCGGAATCTCCTCGGGGGGAATCTTGAGGTCGGCGACTAGCACCTGGCGAAAAGCGTAGCGAAAAAAGATGGTGTTCCGGGCGTTGACCTGATCGGTCAGCTGCACCGAGCCCTCGTAGCGCGATTGGGTGAAGGTGTTGATGTCGCGAGTCTTTTCCGCGAAGGCGGTGCCCTGAAAACTAAGCTTGGAATTGCCGAAAGTGTTGGGCGCGGAGTATCCGAGCAAAGCGCGTCCCTGCAAGGTGCTTCCGCGCAACTTGAAGGAGAGCGTATCCGCGCGGCCAGTCAGATTGAGTTTGCTGATTTCGAGAATGCCGCGGGGAGCGGCCTGGACCTGCCCTTCGGTCGGATTCGTGGTGCTCGCGAGGCGCTGCACTTCGAATCCTCCGCCATAAGCCAGGGTGTAACGCTTGGCTTCCTCAACGAGAACGGCGATGTCCTTGTCCGTGTCGGTTCCGGTGGGGTTCTGCGGCTCAATGGTGACCCGGTTGAAGATCCCCAGATTGTAAAGGCGGCGCTGCGAGTCGACGACGTCGCCCTGGCGCAAGGGTTGCTGCGGCTTGATGCGTACTTCACGGCGGATTACACCCGGGCGCGTGTGTTCATACCCGCTGATCAAAATGCGGCGTACGCGTGTCTGCGGACCTTCTTGGATGTGGTAGACCAGTCTTACTTCGTCGGCTTGCTCGGCCAAAGGCTTGGCCTCTTTTCTTGATTCTTCCGTCTTTTCCGGCCCGGGAGGGGAACCGTGATGGGCGCCTACCGATGCTTCTTCCTCCGCCGCTGTCGGGGGCACGTGTTCCTCCGTCGCGGAAAAGGTGGCTTCGGGGAATCCTTCGTTAAAGTAAAGAGCCAGGATATTGTCGCGGTCGGTGCTCACGCCGAAATCGGAATAGGGCTGGCCGGGAGTGGAACCGATGACTCCCAGTAGCTCTTCCTCCTTGAAGGCCTTAAGTCCCTCGATAGACAGCGAGGCTACGCGTGTTTGCTTGCCTTCGAGCACCGTGAAGCTGATGAACAAATCCCCCTCTTTGCCCTTGTAATTATCCTCCACCGAGGGAATGACCCGAGCGTCCAGAAAACCGTTGGCCTCATACAGGCTTTGCATGGATTGCGCATCAAGGTCCACAAGCCGCCGGCTGAAGCGACCCGGCGAGCCGAAAGCCCCCTGGAAAACCTGGAGACGGCTCTTCAGCAATTCCTTGTCGAAGTATTTGTTTCCGGAGATCTCGATGCCCACCAGTTTGTGCTTGTCGCCTCGTTCGACAGTATAGGTGATGGTTTCCTGCGTCCCTTGCCAGGCGCTCGCTTGCACCTCGTGCATGTCGATCTTGTAGCTCACATCGGCATCGAAATAACCCTGACGTTCCAACCTCTCCCGAAGGTTCCGCTTTCCTTCTTCAAGCAGGTCAGGGTCGACAGCTCCTTCCTGGTAGATGGGGATCAGCCTCTTGAGCTCCCCTTCGGAGAACTTCGCGCCATTCACGGAAACTTCGACGCGCGGTCCTTGCGTAACTTCCAGGAGAATCGCGGCGGCATTTTTTGCCACATCGAATTCACCCCGGCGCACGGTGACGCGGGCGCTAAGATGGCCCTTTTTGGCGAGGAATTTGCTGACGCGCCCCGTTCCGCGCTGCAATCGGGCGGAAGTGATGGCCTGTCCCGGCTTGATCTTGAAACGGGACAGCAAACTCGGGTCGCGGTAAGTGGTATCGTTGGTCAGTTGGATGCCCGACACACGGGCCCGCGGGCCCGGCTTCACACGAACGATGACATCCATTTGATGCGTCTCGGAATGCGCCACCGTTTCCGCGGAAACGTCCGCGCGGTATAAGCCTTCCTCGCGAAGGGTTTCGCGCAACCGTTCGAGGGCTTCGTCCACGATTTCTTTGCGGTAGGTCTGGCCAAGGCCAATTTGCATTGCGGCCACGGCAGTAGCCTCGCTCGGCGGCGGTTCCAGGCCCTCCAGGCGCACTAAATTGAAGAACAGGTTTTCCCGCACCACGAAGTCCAGCCGCACGCCCTCGTTCTCCGGCGTGAGGACGGCCCGCAGATCAGCGTAATCTCCCGTTCGATACAGCGCGCGAAGGCTTTCCGCGACCTTCCCGCGATCCAGCGGCTTTCCCGTTTCGACCGGGATGCCTCGAGGAGACTCGACCAAAACCGGTCCGTCCTCCCGCACGATGCGGACGGCCACAACTACGGGACGGGAGCCAGCCTCATTGCTCGCAGCCGCCTGTCGCGCGTGCGGGTGCGCATGCGCCGGCAGGGCCCCGGTCAGAAGCGCAAGCGCAATCATCCCTCGCATTCCGTTGGTCGCACGCAAGCTCATGCTTTCCTTCGCTCAGACGAAGCGTAGCACAGGGGCGTTGCCTCCCCGCTGCACTTTGGCGCTATGATGTTACTTGGCAGGCCTGTCTGATTGGCCAGTCCGGGACCTGACCCTTGGCGAGCGATTTTCTCCAGGAAAAATACTCCCGCCAGATGCTGTTCGCCGGGATTGGACCCGACGGGCAACGCCGTCTGCTCGGCTCCCGCGCGACGATTGTCGGCTGTGGGGCCATCGGGGCCGCCGCCGCCAACCTCCTGGTTCGTGCCGGAGTCGGTTCGCTCAACATCATCGATCGAGACTTCGTTGAACCGTCCAATCTGCAGCGGCAGACGCTGTTTGATGAATCCGACGCCCGCCATGGCCTTCCTAAAGCGGTTGCCGCCGAGCACAAACTGCGTTCGATCAATTCGGGCGTGGAGGTGAGCGGCGTGGTAGCCGATCTCAACCCGAAAAATGCCGCGGAACTTCTGTCCGGTTGCGACCTCATCCTCGATGGCACCGATAATTTTGAAACCCGCTTCCTCATCAACGATTTCGCGGTCGCATCCGGGCAGGTGTGGATTTACGCGGCCGCAGTGTCGAGCTATGGCTTGACCATGACGGTGCGCCCGGGACTTACGCCGTGTCTTGCCTGCCTTCTCGAATCGGGAAATCCCTCGGGTGCTCTCGAGGAAACCTGCGACACGATCGGCGTGCTCGGTCCCATTGTGAACCTCATTGCTTCCTGGCAGGTTGCCGAGGCCCTAAAGATCCTGGCGGGCCGTTTTGAGGCTCTCGATGGCCGGTTGCTCTCCTGTGACGTGTGGACTGGCCGAATGCAATCGATCCGCCCGGCCCGAAATCCGGAATGCCGGGCCTGCGCACAGCACGATTACTGCTATCTCGAAGGAGAGGCTCAGCCCCATATTACCCTCTGCGGCCGTGATTCCGTGCAGATCCACGAGCGCAGCCGGGCTCTGGACCTGCCGGCCCTCGCCAGCCGGTTGCAGCCGGTCGTCGAGGACGTTCGACAAAACGACTTTCTGATTCACTTTCGCGTCGCGCCCTACGAAGTGACGGTTTTTGCCGACGGCCGCGCCATCCTAAAGGGCACCAGGGACCCTGCCGTGGCGCGCTCCCTCTATGCCCGTTACCTGGGGGCGTGACCTGATCTTCCGCTTTGGAGCAAGAACTCCAGGGTTCAGCGAGGATGTCCGGAACGGCCGAGCGAAGTCCGCATGCTCGCGCGATCCAGGTTTTCGCGAAGGTTCATGAGCGTGAGAAAAGTGCTTAAGATGCGGGCCTTCAAGTCATCGGTCAGGTGAAGGCCACTCGTGGCCACCCGCGCCAGCCGCTCGCCCTGGTCGGTAATGAAGCGCATGATCTCGCGCTGGCGGTCCTGGGGCGCATGCCCCAGGGCCGTTTCCCGCCGCATCTGTCCGCAACTGGTTTCCAGGGATAGGGTAAAGTGCAACACGCACAACTTCTGCTCGGCAAGCGCCGAGGGCGAGTCGTTCTTGCATCCTGCGACTTGGCAAGTTGTTCCCATGGGGACCCCGGGCCAGGACGATAAGTAACATTCCCCGGTCGGAAAATCCAGTGCCTGTCTGGCCAGATGCGCCGAATCTTACATGGCCCCGCCGGCCGAGTCGGCGCCCGGCCCGCGGGACCGCGCCCAAGGAAATCTTGTTTTTCATTGACAAGAATATGCAGGCACCTGTATAAATATGCATGGCCGGAACTATGGGCACAGGGAAAACATTTCGCCACGGGCAAATCCTGCGGCTGGTGAGTGGTGAGCGCATCGGCAACCAGGAAGAACTGCGGCGCCGGCTGGCTGCGCAGAAGATGCGCGTTACCCAAGCGACGCTTTCGCGCGACTTGCAGGAGCTTCATCTGGTGAAGACCCAGGAGGGGTACAAGCAGG